>LNFM01000272.1_pt1 | contig 255998 bp, 237 predicted proteins | sample 596031 | NCBI WGS metagenome assembly LNFM01 (sample SAMN04254537, study PRJNA301005) | activated carbon metagenome | isolation source: dual media filters at the Ann Arbor, Michigan drinking water treatment plant | place: USA: Ann Arbor | reverse complement strand
TCCTGCCTCCATGCGACGCAAAATCCTTCGCGCCGGATGGAACGACGACTTCCTTCTCAGCCTCTTTTTTCATATGCGATAGCCCTGCCCTCCGAGGGAAGGTAGAAAAAGGACCACAGGCAGTTCGCACAGCGGCACGCCGGCGCGGCGACTGGCGCGCAACATCGTTTGCATCGCACCGACGCGCTGAACCGGCTAGCCTCGCGGCAAGATCAGCCAAGGAAACGCCTGCCATGCTCGCCGACCGCTACGGATTGCCGATCAGCACCGACTCCCCCACCGCCCGTGACGCTTACATAGCGGGCGTGGATTGCGTATTGTCGGCGGCGCACGGCGCGGAAGCGCATCTCGCGCGCGCGCTGATGGCGCAGCCCGATCTCGCCGTCGCCCACGCCGGGCTGGCACGGGCGCACTTCCTGATGGCCAATGTCGGCGAGGCGCGCGCGTCGATCGCCAAGGCGCGCGAGCACGCGGCCACGGCCACGCCGCGCGAACAGGCGCATGTCGACGCGCTCTGCTTGGCGATGGAGGGCAAGCCGGTCGAGGCGCTGGTCGCGACCCGCGCCCATCTGACGGCGTATCCCCGTGATGCCATGGTCGCGGCGCCGGCCACCGGCGTATTCGGCCTGATCGGCTTCTCCGGCCGACGCGACCGCGAGCCCGAGCAGGTCGAGTTCCTGGAGCCGCTGCGCCGGCACCTCGAAGACGACTGGTGGTACCAGTCCGTCCTCGCCTTCGCGCTCGAAGAGGTCGGCCGCCTCGACGAAGCGCTGGTGCTGATCGAACGCAGCATGGCGACCAACGCGAAGAACGCGCACGGCGCGCATATCAAGGCGCATGTGCTGTACGAGATGGGCGATGATCGCGCCGGGCTCGCCTATCTCGATTCCTGGCTGCCGAGCTATCCGCGCGAGGGACTTATGCACTGCCACATCTCCTGGCACGTCGCGATGTTCGCGCTGACCTTGGGCCAGACCGAGCGTGCCTGGCAGGTCTACGAGAAGGCCGTTCGGCCCGGCGGCGCCTGGGGTCCGGCGCTCAATGTCGCTACCGATTCGCCCGCCTTCTTGTGGCGCGCGGAGCTCGCGGGCCATCCCCGCCGCGAGAGCGAGTGGCGCGACATCCGCGACTACGCGCAGAAGTCTTTCCCTAGGGCCGGCATCGCCTTCATCGACGTGCATCGCGCCCTGGCTTGCGTCGCGGCGGGCGACGCCGATGGCCTCGCCGCCATCGCCGCCGACCTGAAGCAGCGTGTCGAGTCCGGCCGCTCGGTCACCGGCGATGTCGTGCCACGGCTGGCCGCCGGCCTCGAGGCCTATGGCCGCGGCGACTGGAAGGCCGCTATCGCGACGCTCGAGCCGGTCCTGGTCGAGACCGTGCGCATCGGTGGCAGCCGCGCCCAGCGCGACCTGATCGAGAACACGCTGCTGGCGGCGTACATTAAGGACGGCCGCCCGGCGACCGCACGCTTCCTGGTCGAGCATCGCGTCGATCGCCGCCCGTCCACGCCCGTCGCCGGCCTAACGTAAAGGAGATCGTCGCGATGCAGCTCTGGACAACGACGGTCGCCTCACCGCGGGGCACGATGCGGGTGGCGCAGCAGGCGGAGGAAGCCGGTTGGGACGGTCTGCTGGTGGTCGACTCGCAGAACCTCTCCGGCGATCCCTACGTCGCGCTGGCGATGGCGGCGACGGTGACCACGAAGCTCGGGCTGGGCACCGGGGTCACCAACTCCGTCACGCGCCACGCCGCTGTGACCGCCAACTCGATCACCTCGGTCAACCGTGTGTCGAAGGGCCGCGCCGTGCTCGGTATCGGACGCGGCGACTCGGCGCTGGCGCATCTCGGCCGCGCGCCGGCGAAGCTGGCGCAGTTCGAGCGCTATCTGCGCCAGTTGCAGATCTATCTGCGCGGCGAGTCGGTGGCGTTCGACGACATCGACATCCCGTTCGACGTGGCGCCGCCGATGTCCGAGCTCGAGCTGGCCAACGCGCCGTCGGCCAGCCGCATTGGCTGGATCGCCGAGGGCGCCAAGGTGCCGGTCGAGGTCGCCGCCAGCGGTCCGAAAGTGATCGCGATCTCGGCGCTGCACGCCGATCGCATCATGTTCACCTTGGGTGCCGACGTCGAACGCATCGCCTGGGGCATCGAGCTGGCGCGCAAGACGCGCAAGGACGCCGACCTCGATCCCGACGGCATCACCTATGGCGCTTACGTCAATTCGGGTTGCCACGCCAATGTCGAGGTCGCGCGTAGCCTGGTGCGCGGCGGGCTGACGACTTTCGCGCGCTTCTCGGTCATGCACGGCAAGACCAGCGGGCCGCTCAGCGGCAAGGATCGCGACGTGCTGAACAACCTGCGCAACGCCTACGATATGCGCGCCCATACGCGCGGCGACTCGCAGCAGGCGACGACCTTGACCAACGAATTCATCGACCGCTTCGCCATCGTCGGCCCGCCCGAGACCTGCGTGAAGCGCTTCGAGGCGCTGAAGAAGCTGGGACTCGAGCGCATCGCGACCAGCGGCGCCACGCGCGGTGCCGACCCGAACGACGCCGCCGTCGGTCGTGCCCTGTTCGAGAAGGAAGTGCTGCCGGCGATACGCTAGACGCGCTCGACGCGCCGGGTGCCGAACAGGCCCTGCGGCCGCAGGATCAAGACCATCAGCAGAACCAGCCAGGCGGCGACGGGAGCGAAGCCGGGATCGAGATAGCCGGCGGCGAGGCTCTCCAGCACGCCGACAATCATCGCGCCGACGATCGTGCCTGGAATGCTGTCGAGGCCGCCGATGATGACGATCGGGAACACCTTCAACCCGACCAGCGCGACGCTGAACCCACCGCCGGAGACGAAGGTCCACAGCACGCCGGCGGCGACGCAGATCACGCCCATCGCCACCCAGGTCAGCGCCACGTAGCGCCGCACATCGATGCCCGAAGCCATCGCCGCGGTGCGATCCTCGGCGATGGCGCGTAGCGCCACGCCCGTGCGGCTGCGGTGGTGAAACCAGGCCACCAACGCGACGCAGAGCGCGGCGATGACCGCCGCTGCCAGCCGGTCGGTGGCGATCTGCAGGCTGCCGATTTCCAGCGGCGCCCGCGGGATCGGCAGGGCGATCTCGCGCGGCACGCCGCCCAGCATGATGGTGCCGCCGCCACGGATCAGCGCGCCCAGTCCCAGGGTCACCATGATCAGCGAGATCAGCGGCGCACCGAACAGACGGTACAGCACCAGGCGGCTGAACAGCAGCGCCAGCGCCGCCATGCCCGCGGCGGCGAGCGCCAGCGCGCCCGCCAGGCCAAGGCTCAGGCCGTGCAGCGCGAAAGCGACCAGCAACGCGCCCAGCATGACGCATTCGCCGAGCGCGAAATTGATGATGCGCGCGGCCTTGTAGACGACGACGAAGGCCAGCGCGATCAGCGCATAGATCGATCCGGCGAGGATTCCGTCGACGACGAGGGCGGTGAAGAACGACACGCCGCCCGACTGTCGGGCAATTTACCCCTCAAGTCGAGACGGCGGCGTTCCGCCCTAGCGGTCAGCCCGCGGCTTTGGTCACGCCGGGCTTGCCTTCGATGAGCCGCTGCGCGCACAGCGTGCTGGCGCCGGAGACGTCGCCTTCCTGGCCATCGATCTTGAGCCAGCCGCCCTTGACGATGAACTCGTCGCGCTTCCAGGTATCCGTGCCCTTCAGCGTCGCAAGGTTGGCAACGTGATCGGGGCTGCCGCCGAAACGCTTGACGCAGATCGCCGCCGCCATATCGGCGCGCGCGTCGTAGCCCGCCTGCGATACCGCCTTGCGCGCCGAGGAGGCGGTCATCCACCCGCCCCAGGTGAAGCCCAGGATCAAGGTCGCCAGGACGCAGCCCGCGCAGGACCAGAAGATCATCGTCTTGGAGCCGCGATAGGTTTCGAATCGTCGGCCGAAGCTCTTGTTTTCCGCCATGATGTCGCTCCTCCTGGTAGGGTTCGCCGACATCGCAGCCTTGGATTCTCGATGTGATCTGCCGGAGGCGGCAGTATGCGCTTCGTCGACCGATTCACCTAAGCATGTTTGCCGTGGGCCAACGCGTGGTCATATTCGCCAACGATTCCAGCACCACGTCGACGGGCGCAAGATGACCGCGCGCGTGCCAACCTCGGTCGTTCTGGAAGACCTGTTCGAGCGCGCGCCGCCTGATGTGACGCCAGCGTGGTTCATCGCCAACCTGCGCGAGCGCTCGTTCGGCGTGGTGCTGCTGCTGATGGCGCTGCTCGGCCTGGTGCCCGGCGCCTCCGGTATCGTCGGCATCCTGCTCGCCTTTCCCGCGCTGCAGATGATGCTGGCGCACGAGGCGCCGGTTCTGCCGCGCCTGATCGTCGAGCGGCGCCTGCCGGTGACCAAAGTGCGTCGTGTCGGCAATCGCATCCTGCCCGTGCTGCGGCGCATGGAACTGGTGATCCGCCCGCGCTGGCCAACGCCCTTTGAGGCGACGAAGCGAGTGGTCGGTCTGGTCGTTCTGCTGCTCGCGGCAACCTTGGTCTGGCCGTTCCCGTTTAGCCACATCATCCCGGCGCTGGTCATCATGTTGTTGTCCTTCGCCTATCTCGAGGAGGATGGCGTGCTGCTGTGCATCGCGCTTTTCGCCGCGCTCGCCTCGCTCTCCGTGACCGGCGTAACGGTCTGGGCGGCGATCCGAACAACCGGTTGGCTGGAGCGCTGGCTGTAGCACGCGACTTGCACTGCCCAGGGGGGCACGATGCGGCAGAGCCGCCGACAGCCCGAGGAGAATCCCGATGCGTCTGAAGCTTGGCTACGAGTTGATCTACGAGTGTCCGCAGCCGACGCCGATGATTCTGACTGTGAACGTCCATCATTCACGCGTCGCCGATCTGATCGTGCCCGATCGGCTCCAGACCTCGCCCGCCGTGGAGGTTCGGCCGTATCACGACGGCTTCGGCAACTGGTGCTCGCGACTGACGGTGCCGGCCGGTCGCACTGTGCTGTGGTCGAACGCCGTGGTGAATGACACGGGCCTTGCCGACGAAGTGGCGCCGCAGGCGCGTCAGCAGCCGGTGCAGGACCTGCCGGACGAGACGCTCGTCTTCCTGCTCGGCAGCCGCTACTGCGAAACCGACAAGCTCTCGCAGCCGGCCTGGGATCTGTTCGGCAAGACACCGCTGGGTTGGGCGCGCGTCCAGGCGATCTGTGATTTCGTCCACCGCCACATCACCTTCGGCTACCAGCACGGCCGATCCTCGAAATCGGCGCTCGACGCCTTTACCGAGCACACCGGCGTGTGCCGCGACTTCGCCCATCTCGCTATCGCATTCTGCCGCTGCATGAACATCCCGGCGCGCTACTGCACCGGCTATCTCAGCGACGTGGGCGAGCCACCACCCTACGCAACCATGGACTTCGCGGCGTGGGTCGAGGTCTGGCTCGACGGCCGCTGGTACATGTTCGATCCGCGCAACAACACGCCGCGCAAAGGGCGCGTCCTGATCGCCCGCGGCCGCGACGCCGCCGACGTGCCGATCAGCAACGCTTTTGGTGTCAACACGCTGGCCGGCTTCAAGGTATGGACCGACGAGATACCGCCTCTGGCGGCGTGACGCGCGACCCTCTTGCCGGTGCGTCGCGCATCGGCCCAAGGTATGGCGTGCCGCCCCGGGGAGTCGCCGATGACCACCGCCATGATCCTTTCCATCCTCGTCGCCACGATCGCCGGCTTCATACTCGGCGGCCTGTGGTATGCGCCTCGCGATCATCGGTCTCACTTTCGGATTGATCGGTTAACGGCATGAACCTCGCCAAGAACCACATCGACGTCGGCCTGTTCAGCAACCAGCGCGACCAGCAGCTCGCCTTCTGGCAGGGGCCGGTCGGCCTCCCCTACGACCATCTCGGCAAGCTGGGCGGCGGCATGCAGCAGCACCGCCATCACATGAACGGCTCGATCCTGAAGATGAACCACGCGCGCGAGCCCCTGCCCTCGCTGCCGCCCTCGGGCATCGTCGAGGTGCTGATCGCGCGCGAGGATCTCGACACGCCGCGTCACCTGATCGATCCCGATGGCAATCGAGTCACCCTGGTGCCGAAGGGCTGCGAGGGTGTCGTGGGTATCGGCGTCGTGCTGCGCGTCAACAATCGCGACGCGACCGATCGTTTCTATCGCCATGTCATGCAGTTCGAGGCTGCGGGACACGGCGTCTATCGCTGCGGCGATTCGCTGGTGATCGTCGGTGAGGAAGGCAAGGTCGAGAAGAGCGCGGAATGGCGCGCGCCGGGCTACCGCTACACCACGGTGCAGATCTGGGACGCGGCGAAGGAACACGAAGGCATCCTGGCGCGCGGCGGCGAGGAAGGCGCGCCCCTGCGCGTGCTGGGCGAGACGGTGCGCTATTCCTTCGTGCGCGATCCCGACGGCAATTTCATCGAGATCTCCCAGCGCGCCTCGCTCACCGGCGGGCATTTGTGAATTCTGGCCAGACTGGCTAGAATTTGCGGATGGCCCGCAAGCCCACCCCGCCGCGCCGTCCGCGCAAGCCCCGCGGCCTCGCCGAACCCAAGGCGCGGCCGTTCAAAGCCGCGCCTGCGACGTGGCAGCTGCAGCACGCAAAGAACCGCTTCAGCGAGTTGGTCGAGGCCGCGATGCGTGATGGGCCGCAAGAAATCACGCGACACAGCAAACCAGTCGCCGTCGTGCTTTCTCTTGACGAGTACAACCGACTTGCTAATCCCAACCGCAAGCCGAGCCTTGCCAAGTTCCTGTTGAACGCCCCCCGCATAGGTCTTGAGGAAATGGGTATCGATCTCGACGCCGAGCGGCGGCGTTCGCGTTCGCGACGCGGCGATCCATTCGCGGGAACTTAGTGTGTTCCTGCTCGATACCAATGTTCTCTCGGATGCCATCGCTACTCATCCCGATGCCGGCGTGCGCCGGTGGCTCGCCGACAACGACGCGTCTGAGCTTTTCCTGAGCGCGATCACGATCGGCGAGTTGCACAAGGGTGTTGCGATGGCGCGCAACCGCAACCTCGCCCGTGCGGTACCGCTGGCCCAGTGGGTCGCGGCAGTCGAGTTGCAGTTCGGCGAGAGAATCTTGCCCGTCGACCGCGCGATCGCCCGTCAGTGAGGTCTACTCATGGCCGAAAATCCCTCGGCCAAGGCGGAAGACAGATTGATTGCCGCTACAGCGCTCGTTCGCGGCTTCGCCGTCGTCACGCGCAATGTTCACGACTTCGCGACCACTGGCGTGGCGCTGATCAACCCGTTCGATTGAAGCTCAGCCGTTCGCCGCCGCCTGCTTCTTGGCGCGCTTGCGGTCTTCGGGGTTCAGCAGGCGCTTGCGGATGCGGATCGCCTTGGGCGTGACCTCGACCAGCTCGTCGTCCTCGACATAGGTGATGGCCTGCTCGAGGCTCATGCGGCGCGGCGGCGTCAGGCGCACCGCCTCGTCCTTGGCCGTCGTGCGGATGTTGGTGAGCTGCTTGCCCTTCAGCGGATTGACCTCGAGGTCGCTGTCGCGCGTGTGCTCGCCGATGATCATGCCCTCATAGACCTGCGTGCCGGGATCGATGAACATGGGCCCGCGATCCTCGAGGTTCCACAGCGCGTAGGCCACCGCCTCACCGGCACTATTGGCGATCAGCACGCCCTTGGAGCGGCCGCCGATCGGGCCGCGATGCGCGCCGTAGCTGTGGAACAGCCGGTTCATCACGCCGGTGCCGCGCGTGTCGGTGAGGAACTCGCCGTGATAGCCGATCAGGCCGCGCGACGGCGCGTGGAAGACGATGCGCACCTTGCCGGCGCCGCTCGGCCGCATCTCGCGCATCTCGGCGCGGCGCTGCGAGAGCTTGTCGACCACGACGCCGGAGAACTGCTCGTCGACGTCGACCACGACCTCCTCGATCGGCTCCATCTGCTGGCCGGTCTGCGGATCGGCGCGGAACAGCACGCGCGGCCGGCTGATGGCGAGCTCGAAGCCCTCGCGACGCATGGTCTCGATCAGCACGCCGAGCTGCAACTCGCCGCGGCCGGCGACCTCGTAGGCGTCGGCATTTTCGGTCTCGCGCACGCGGATCGCGACGTTGCCATCCGACTCGCGAAACAGACGCCCGCGGATCATGCGGCTGGTGACCTTGTCGCCCTCGCGGCCGGCCAGCGGCGAGTCGTTGACCGAGAAGGTCATGGCGAGCGTCGGCGGATCGATCGGCTGCGAGGCGATCGGCGTCTCGACGGCGAGCTCGCAGATCGTGTCGGCGACCGTGGCGGTCTTGAAGCCGGCGATGGCGACGATGTCGCCCGCCTCGGCGATCTCGACGCCGGTGCGCTCCAGGCCGCGGAAGGCCAGCAGCTTGGTGATGCGGGTCTGCTCGATCAGGCCGCCGGCGCGCGACAGCGCCTTGACCGTCGAGTTGCCCTTCACCGCGCCGCTCAGGATGCGGCCGGTCAGCACGCGGCCGAGGAAGGAGTCGTACTCCAAGGTCGTGACCAGCATGCGGAACGGCGCCTCGGCCTCGACCTTCGGTGGCGGCACGTGCGCGAGCACGAGATCGAACAGCGGCGAGAGGTCCTTGCGGGCACCCACGAGCTCGGCATCGGCCCAGCCCTGGCGGCCCGAGGCGTAGAGCGTCGGGAAGTCGAGCTGCTTGTCGTTGGCGTCGAGCGCGACAAAGAGGTCGAAGATCTCGTTCAGCACCTCGTCGGGCCGCGCGTCGGGCCGGTCGATCTTGTTGATCACCACGATCGGCCGCAGGCCCAGGCGCAGCGCCTTGCCGGTGACGAACTTGGTCTGCGGCAGCACGCCCTCGGCGGCGTCGACCAGCACCACGACACCGTCGACCATCGAGAGGATGCGCTCGACCTCGCCGCCGAAATCGGCGTGGCCCGGCGTGTCGACGATGTTGATGCGTGTGTCCTTCCACACCACCGACGTGCACTTGGCGAGGATGGTGATGCCGCGCTCGCGCTCAAGGTCGTTGGAGTCCAGCGCCCGCTCGGCGACCTGCTGATTCTCGCGGAAGGTGCCGCTCTGGCGCAGCAACGCATCGACCAGGGTCGTCTTGCCATGGTCGACGTGCGCGATGATCGCGATGTTGCGGAGGTTCATTGGTACGCTTTCGGGCGGGGGCGGTTGGGGCTTATACGGATGTTGCTGCGCCGCAGCAAGTCGGGTTCCGGAGCGCGGCTGGTCGGTCACCGTTCCAGCCGCCGTGGGGATTCCATTTGGTACCGCATCGGTACAGAGCACGACATAAAGCATCGGCACGATACAGATTCATGACATTTTGATGCTTGAGTCTGCAAAATTAAGACAATAGTACTGACGAATCGAGTCGCTTTCCCCAAAGCTTTGCGGCATACAGCGTGCTTGCGACTGGGGCGGGCGGGACGCCCGGGTCGCTCGTCTCCCGACGACCGAGCACTGTAGCAGGGATGATCGCGATGGCTCTGCCACCGAGACAGGGGCTCTACGACCCCTCCAACGAGCACGATTCGTGCGGCGTCGGCTTTGTGGCCAACATCAAGGGCCGCAAATCGCATGATATCATCCGTCAGGGCCTGCAGATCCTGGTCAACCTGGATCACCGCGGCGCCGTCGGCGCCGATCCGCTGGTCGGCGACGGCGCCGGCTGCATGATCCAGATGCCCGACAGACTGCTGCGCACCTGGGCCGGTCGCCAGGGCCTCACCCTGCCGCCGCCTGGCGAATACGCCGTGGCGATGTGCTTCCTGCCGCAGGACGAGAAGGCGCGCGCCTTCGCGGTGAAGCAGTTCGAGCACTTCATCAAGGTCGAGAACCAGATCCTGATCGGCTGGCGCGACGTGCCGACCAATCTCGAGGGGCTGGGCACGCGCGTCATCGAGACGATGCCTGTCATCAAGCAGTGCATCATCGGTCGCGGCCCGAACACCCGGGATCAGGACGCCTTCGAGCGCAAGATCCTGGTGATCCGCAAGCAGACCCAGAACCCGCTCGCGCAACTCGAGAAGAAGCGCAAGCTGCCGGGCCTGACGCAGCTCTACATGCCCTCGGTGTCGACGCGCACCGTGGTCTACAAGGGCCTGCTGCTGGCGCCGCAGGTCGAGAGCTTCTACGACGACCTGCGCGACCCGCTGACCGAGTCGGCGCTCTGCCTCGTGCATCAGCGCTTCTCGACCAACACCTTCCCGTCGTGGAAGCTGGCGCACCCCTACCGCTTCATCGCCCATAACGGCGAGATCAACACGGTGCGCGGCAACGTCAACTGGATGTACGCGCGCCGCCGCACGCTGGAGTCGGAGCTGCTCGGCGCCGACCTCGACAAGATGTGGCCGCTGATCCCGCACGGCCAGTCCGACACCGCCTGCATCGACAACGCGCTCGAGCTGCTGGTCGCCGGCGGCTATCCGCTGGCGCACGCGATGATGATGCTGATTCCCGAGGCGTGGGCCGGCAACCCGCTGATGGATCAGAAGCGGCGCGCCTTCTATGAATACCACGCCGCCCTGATGGAGCCGTGGGACGGCCCGGCCTCGATCGCCTTCACCGACGGCCGCCAGATCGGCGCGACCTTGGACCGCAACGGCCTGCGGCCGGCGCGCTACATCGTCACCGACGACGACCATGTGATCATGGCCTCCGAGTCCGGCGTGCTGCCGATCCCCGAGGAGAAGATCGTCAAGAAGTGGCGTCTGCAGCCAGGCAAGATGCTGCTGATCGACCTCGAGCAGGGCCGCATCATCGACGACGAGGAGATCAAGCGCACGCTGGCCGAGGCCGAGCCCTACGAGGAGTGGCTGAAGGACACGCAGTACAAGCTCGAGGAACTCTCGGAATTGCCCGACCAGCCGACGCCGGCACCGAGCAACGATCCCGCCACCCTGCTCGATCGCCAGCAGGCCTTCGGCTACACCCAGGAGGACATCCAGTTCTTCCTCGAGCCGATGGCCAAGGAAGGCGACGACCCGGTGGGTTCGATGGGCACGGACACGCCCATCGCCGTGCTCTCCAACAAGTCGAAGCTGCTCTACAACTACTTCAAGCAGAACTTCGCGCAGGTCACCAACCCGCCGATCGACCCGATCCGCGAGGAGCTGGTGATGTCGCTGGTGTCGATGATCGGCCCCAGGCCCAACCTGCTCGGTCACCAGGCCGGTACGCACAAGCGGCTTGAGGTCTCGCAGCCGGTGCTGACCAACGGCGATCTCGAGAAGATCCGCTCGATCTCCGAGCTGCTCGACGGCGCCTTCCGCACCGCCACGATCGACACGACCTGGCCGGCCACCGAGGGCGCCGAGGGCCTCGAGGACGCGCTCGAGCGCATCTGCCACGAGGCGACCGACGCGGTGCTCGCCGACAACAACATCCTGATCCTGTCGGATCGCGAGGTGTCGGCCGATCGCATCCCGATCCCCGCTCTGCTCGCCACGGCGGCGGTGCATCACCACCTGATCCGCCAAGGGCTGCGCATGCAGACCGGCTTGGTGGTCGAGACCGGCGAAGCGCGCGAGGTGCACCATTTCTGCGTGCTCGCGGGTTACGGCGCGGAGGCGATCAATCCCTATCTCGCCTTCGAGACCCTGGAGAAGATCCGCGTCGAGAACGGCCTGCCGTTCAAGGCCTACGAGGTGCAGAAGCACTTCATCAAGGCGGTCGGCAAGGGCCTGCTGAAGGTGATGTCCAAGATGGGCATCTCGACCTACCAGTCTTACTGCGGCGCGCAGATCTTCGACGCGGTGGGCCTGTCCTCGGCCCTGATCGAGAAGTACTTCACCGGCACGGCGACGACGATCGAGGGCGCCGGCCTGCTGGAGATCGCGCACGAGACCGTGCGGCGCCACCGCGACGCCTATGGCGACAGCCCGATCTACCGCAACATGCTCGACGTCGGCGGCGACTACGCCTTCCGCCTGCGCGGCGAGGATCACGCCTGGACGCCGGAATCCGTCGGCAAGCTGCAGCACGCCGTGCGCGGCAACCTGCCCGACGAGTACAAGGCCTTCGCGCGCACGATCAACGAGCAGACCGAGCGGCTGCTGACCATCCGCGGCCTGATGTCGTTCAAGTTCGCCGACAAGCCGGTGCCGATCGAGGAGGTCGAGCCGGCCGCTGCCATCGTGCGGCGTTTCGCGACCGGTGCGATGAGCTTCGGCTCGATCAGCCGCGAGGCGCACACGACGCTCGCCATCGCCATGAACCGCATCGGCGGCAAGTCGAACACCGGCGAGGGCGGCGAGGAGACCGACCGCTTCAAGCCGCTGCCCAATGGCGACTCGATGCGCTCGGCGATCAAGCAGGTGGCCTCCGGCCGCTTCGGCGTGACGACCGAGTACCTGGTCAACGCCGACGACCTGCAGATCAAGATGGCGCAGGGCGCCAAGCCCGGCGAAGGCGGCCAGTTGCCCGGCCACAAGGTCGACAAGAACATCGCGCGCGTGCGCCACAGCACGCCGGGCGTCGGCCTGATCTCGCCGCCGCCGCACCACGACATCTATTCGATCGAGGATCTGGCGCAGCTGATCCACGACCTCAAGAACGCCAACCCGCGCGCGCGCGTGTCGGTGAAGCTGGTCTCGGAAGTCGGCGTCGGCACGGTCGCGGCGGGCGTCGCCAAGTGCAAGGCCGACCATGTCACGATCTCCGGCTTCGAGGGCGGCACTGGCGCCTCGCCATTGACCTCGCTCACCCATGCCGGCTCGCCGTGGGAGATCGGCCTGGCCGAGACCCAGCAGACGCTGGTGCTCAACGGTCTGCGCGGGCGCATTGCTGTTCAGGTCGACGGCGGCCTGCGCACCGGCCGCGACGTCGCCATCGGCGCGCTGCTGGGCGCCGACGAGTTCGGCTTCGCCACCGCGCCGCTGATCGCCGCCGGCTGCATCATGATGCGCAAGTGCCACCTCAACACCTGCCCGGTGGGCGTGGCGACACAGGACCCGGTTCTGCGCAAGCGCTTCACCGGCCAGCCTGAGCACGTCATCAACTACTTCTTCTTCGTCGCCGAGGAACTGCGCGAGATCATGGCGCAGCTCGGCTTCCGCACGCTCAATGAGATGATCGGCCGCGTCGACAGGCTCGACATGCGCCGCGCGCTCGACCACTGGAAGGCGAAGGGCGTAGACCTGTCGAAGATCCTGTACCAGGTGCCGGTGCGTGAAGGCGTGGCGATCTGGAACAGCGAGCGACAGGACCACGGGCTGGAGCGCGCGCTCGATCATCAGCTGATCGAGGCGGCGCGGCCGGCGCTGGACAAGCGCGAGCTGGTGCAGATCGAGCGGCCGGTGCGCAACGTCAACCGTACCGTAGGCGCCATGCTCTCGGGCGAGATCGCGCACGCCTACGGCCATGCCGGCCTGCCCGAAGGCACGATCGCGGTGAAACTTACCGGCACCGCCGGACAGAGCTTCGGCGCCTTCCTCGCCCGCGGCGTGGCGCTGGAGCTCACCGGCGACGGCAACGACTATGTCGGCAAGGGCCTGTCGGGCGGCCGCATCGTGGTGAAGCAGCCACCGGGCGTGCCGCGTACGCCCACCGAGAACATCATCGTCGGCAACACCGTGCTCTACGGCGCCATCGCCGGCGAGGCCTACTTCCAGGGCGTCGCCGGCGAGCGCTTCTCGGTGCGCAACTCGGGCGCGGTCTGCGTCGTCGAGGGCACCGGCGACCACGGCTGCGAGTACATGACCGGTGGCGTGGTGGCGGTGCTGGGCGACACCGGCCGCAATTTCGCGGCCGGCATGTCGGGCGGTGTCGCCTATGTCTACGACCCGGCGGACCGCTTCAGGCCGCTGTGCAACATGGCGATGGTCGAGCTCGAGCCGGTAAGCGCGGGCGATGGCGGTGTCGCGGCCGACGAGTCCGACCGTCCGCGCCAGCGCTCGATCAGCGCCTATGACAGCGGCATGGGCGACATGCTGCGCTTCGACGAGGAGCGCCTGCGCATCCTGGTCGAGCGGCATTTGCTCTACACCGGCAGCGAACGCGCCCGCGAGATTCTCGCCGACTGGGATCAGGCGGTGAAGCGGTTCGTCAAGGTGATGCCGAAGGATTACCGCCGCGCGCTGCTCGACATGCGCGCCGAACGCACGGCGGCCAAGGCCGTCGCAGCGGAGTAACCCAACCCCGTCATCCTGCACGAAGCGAAGGATCTAGATCCCTCGCTGCGCTCGGGACGACACGGACTGTGAACGGAGTTTGAAAGCGATGGGCAAGCCAACCGGCTTCCTCGAGATCGCGCGCCAGGACCGAGGCTACGAGAAGGTCGAGGCGCGTCTCAAGACGTGGAAGGAATTCGTGCTGCCGATGCCGGCGGAGTCGGTCCGCCAGCAGGGCGCGCGCTGCATGGATTGCGGCATCCCGTTCTGTCACAACGGCTGCCCGGTCAATAACCAGATCCCGGACTTCAACAACCTCGTCTATCGTGACCAGTGGCGCGACGCGCTCGAGGTGCTGCACTCGACCAACAACTTCCCGGAGTTCACCGGTCGCATCTGCCCTGCGCCGTGCGAGGCAAGCTGCGTGCTGAACATCGACGATAACCCGGTGACCATCAAGACGATCGAGTGCGCGATCGTCGATCGCGGCTGGGAGGAGGGCTGGATCGAGCCGCTGGTGCCGGCGCACAGGAGCGGCAAGCGCGTCGCCGTCGTTGGCTCGGGCCCGGCTGGCATGGCTTGCGCCCAGCAGCTGGCGCGCGCCGGCCACTCGGTGACCTTGTTCGAGAAGAGCGACCGCATCGGCGGCCTGCTCCGCTACGGCATCCCCGACTTCAAGATGGAGAAGCACCTCATCGACCGCCGTATGCGGCAGATGGAGGCCGAGGGCGTCGAGTTCCGCATCGGCGTCGAGGTCGGCATGACGATCTCGGTGAAATCGCTGCTCGAGGGTTACGACGCCGTGGCGCTGACCGGCGGCGCCGAGTGGCCGCGCGACCTCGAGGTGCCGGGCCGCGAGCTCGACGGCATCCATTTCGCGATGACCTTCCTGACGCAGCAGAATAAGCGTGTCGCGGGCGACGACGAGGCGCGCGCCGCACCACGCGGCACGATCTCGGCCAAGGGCAAGCATGTTGTGGTGATCGGCGGCGGCGACACCGGTTCGGACTGCATCGGCACCTCGAACCGCCAGGGCGCCGCCTCGGTGACCCAGCTCGAGGTCATGCCGCAGCCGCCAGAGAAGGAGGACAAGGGCCTCACCTGGCCCGATTGGCCGCTGAAGATGCGCACCTCCTCCTCGCAGGAGGAAGGCGCCGAGCGCGACTTCGCCGTGCTGACCAAGCGCGCCATCGGCGCGAACGGCAAGGTCACGGCGCTGGAATGCGTGCGCATCGAGTGGGTGAAGGACGCCTCGGGCCGCATGGCCATGAAGGAGATCGCCGGCAGCGCCTTCGAGCTGAAGGCCGATCTCGTGCTGCTGGCGATGGGCTTCCTGGGGCCGCTGCGCAAGGGCATGGTCGAGCAGGCCGGCGTTGAGCTCGACCCGCGCGGTAACGTCAAGGCTAACGTTGTGGACTACAAGACCTCGGTGCCCAAGCTGTTCTCGGCCGGCGACATGCGCCGCGGCCAGTCGCTGGTTGTCTGGGCGATCCGCGAAGGCCGCCAATGCGCCCGCGCCGTCGACGAGTTCCTGATGGGCTCAACGACCTTGCCGCGCTGAACAATAGCCGGGTTGACCCCGGCCACGATGGGTACGACATGGAGGGCGGAGCCGCGGGGTTCCGCCCTCTTCGTTTCCAGAAAGTTCCCGCATGGCCGGCAAGGACATCAGGATCGAGACCGACTCACTGGGCGAGGTGAAGGTGCCGGCCGCGCGCTACTGGGGCGCGCAGACCCAGCGCAGCGTCGAGAACTTCCGCATCGGCGGCGAGCGCATGCCGGTCGCGCTGGTCGAAGCGATGGGTCTCCAGAAGAAGGCCGCGGCCCTGGCCAACATCGCGTTGGGCCTGCTGCAGGAGCCGCAGGCCGGCGCCATCCTCAAGGCCGCAGACGAGGTGATCGACGGCACGCTGGCCGAGGAGTTCCCGCTGGTTGTCTGGCAGACCGGCTCGGGCACGCAGAGCAACATGAACGCTAACGAGGTCATCGCCGGACGCGCCAACGAACTGCTCTCGGGCAGGCGCGGAGGAAAGACTCCGGTGCACCCCAACGACCACGTCAATCTCGGCCAATCCTCCAACGATTCGTTCCCGACCGCGATGCATATCGCCGCCACGCTCCAGGTCGAACGGCGGCTGAAACCGGCACTGCGTGAGCTGCACGCGGCGCTGATGGCCAAGGCCACCGCGTTTGGGTCGATTATCAAGATCGGCCGGACGCATCTGCAGGACGCCACGCCGGTGACCTTGGGCCAGGAGTTCGGTGCCTGGGCGCGGCAAGCCGAACTGTCGCTCGCGCGGCTCGACGCGGCGCTGCCGCGCGTGCTCGAGCTGGCCCAAGGCGGCACCGCCGTCGGCACCGGACTCAATGCGCATCCGTTGTTTGCGGACTCGTTCGCGCGCGAGATCGGCGCGCTGACCGGCCTGCCCTTCACCCCGGCGCGCGACAAGTTCGAGGCTCTGGCGAGTCACGACGCGCTGGTCGAACTGTCGGGCGCGCTCAACACCGTCGCGGTATCGCTGCACAAGATCGCCAACGACGTGCGCCTGTTGGGCTCAGGTCCGCGCGCCGGGCTGGGCGAGCTGGCGCTGCCCGAGAACGAGCCCGGCTCGTCGATCATGCCGGGCAAGGTCAACCCGACCCAGGCCGAGGCGCTGACCATGGTGGCCGCGCGGGTCATCGGCAACCACGCCACCGTCACCTTCGCCGGCGCCAACGGCCACCTGCAGCTCAACGTCTACAAGCCGGTGATCGCCGACGCGGTGCTGCAGTCGATCCGCCTGCTGGCCGACGCATCCGAAAGCTTCGCGCGCCACTGCGTCGTCGGCATCGAACCCAACCGCGCGCGCATCACCGATCTGCTCGAACGCTCGTTGATGCTGGTGACGGCGCTCAATCCGCATATCGGTTACGACAAGGCGGCCAAGATCGCGCGCAAGGCGCATCTCGAAGGCCTGTCGCTGCGCGAGGCGGCGCTCGCCTCGGGCTTCGTCACGTCGGAGCAGTTCGACCAATGGGTGAAGCCCGGCGCGATGACGCGGCCCGAGGAGCCGGCGTGATCCCCGCAGACGCGCGCGTGCGCAAGCGCTCGATCGCCATCGGCCGGCATCGCACCAGCGTTTCGCTCGAGGCGGCGTTCTGGGACGAGCTGACGGAAATCGCCGCGCGCCGCGGACAATCGCTGGCGGCTTTGGTGGCGGAGGTCGACCGCGCGCGCATCGCCGGGCGCGACCTCGCCAGCGCACCAAACCTCTCGGGCGCCCTGCGTCTCTTCGTGCTCGGCGATCTCCGGGAGCGGCTGGAAGCGGAGTGAACTGCCCTCAAGAGCCTGGGGGCGCGCCACTGCAGTGGCGCGGCGAACGATCGACAAGACGTGCCACCGCAGTGGCGCGCTCCGAAAAAGCTCTTACCGGCCGAGTCCCTTCAGGATATCCCGTACTGGCCCTGGAACCGGGCTCGGTCGCTGTTGCGCCGGCGGTTGCTGCTGCGGCGGTTGCTGTTGCTGTTGCCGCTGCGGTGCACCGGCGCCGCTGGTGGCGATCGCGCGCTGAGGATTATCGACGCTGCCTGTCTGACGCACCGTGACGGCCGGCCGACTTGGATCCTCCTGCACGAAGACATTGAGCGTCGTGTCCTGTGTCCAGACCGGCAGGTTGACGTTGGCCACGACCATCGCCCAAGCCCGCTCGCCGTCGACGCGCGTATTGTTCGTACTCAGCACGCCGTCGCGCACCGTGATATCGCCGGTCATCGGCGCGTTGCGGCCGACGAATCGATCCATGGCGATGCGCACGGCGAGACCCAGCCCCTCCACGGCGTCGCCGGCGCCGCGCGCGACACCGCCGATGACCGGGCCGGTGATGTCGCGCAGCACGCCGGCGGCGCCTTGCGTGACCACGCCACCAACCACACCGACCGCCTGGCCGGCGAGGCGCTCGGCGTCCGTCACGTTGAAGCGCACTGTGCCGTTGATCTTGCCGTCGGCGTCCACCGTGCCGACGAGATCATGGACGCTGGCGAGCGAGGCGTTGAAGACGACGTTGGCGTTCATTACCCCGCCGATGCGGTTGGAGCCCACGACCGCCGGGACGAAGCGCCCGAGATTGACGTTGGCCGCGATCACCCGCGCATCGAGGTGCCCGGGCGCACGCGCACCGTCGATCTTGCCGGTGAGATCGAGCGTGCCGCCATAGAAACCGCCGTTGAGGCGCGCGATGCTCAGCACACCGGCTTTCAACGAGGCCTCGAGCTGCGCGTTCTCCAACCGCCACACGCCTTTCTGCAAGGTGGCGGCGACCAGCTTGAACTGACCATCCAGCGCCTTCAGCGGCGACAGATCGATCGGCGCGCGCGAGTGACGTCCACCGGCGCCGCCGCCACCGGTACCGCCCGCGGCCGGGCCGGCCGTGCTGCCGCCGAAGAGCTTATCGATATCGAGATCGCCGACGCGTAGATCGGCGGTGATCCGCGGCGCCGCCGCGATATCGACCCGCACCGAACCCTGCGCCTGGATGCCCTTGAGCGCGAAATTGCCGCGATAGGACACGACCTTGGGATCGCCCTGCAGCGCGCCGGCGGCGCTGATGTCGCCCGTGACACCGGGCGGCTCCTGGCCGATCGCGGCGAAAAGCCTGCCGAGGTCATCAGTGCGCAGAGAGAAGGCGCTGAAGTCATAGCGTGGCCCGCCCTGCTGCAGCGCCAGCTTGCCGGTCAGCCGCAGCTGGCTGCCCAGCGCCGCGATCTGCAGATCACGCATGGTGAGATCGCTCGCCGTGCCGGCGATGCCACCCTGGACGGTGAGCGCGCCGATCGGCGCCTTGGTCGGCGGCGGCTGGTGCGCCAGCTTCGCCAGGCGCTCCACGTTGACATTCTGCGCCCCAATGTTGAGGTCGAAGATGGGAGCCGCCGCGAGATTGGCGACGCTGCCCTTCAGGCTCAGCGCGCCGCCGGCGATCCCGGCGATGCGCGCGTCGGTGATCGTCAACCGACCACCGCGCAGCGTGACGTCGGCATCGACGCCATCGAGGCGTTCGCCGCTATAGATCAGCCGCGCGATCCTGGCCTTCACGCGCGCATCGATGCCCGACAGGTCGGCGGGCGCCGCCGGCTGAGGTGCCGCTTGGGGCGCCGCGCCCTTGACCGGGGGGCGTGCGGCGTCGGCGCGTTTCGGCAGCCAGGCGTCAATGTCGAGGGCGTCGGCCTGCAGGTCGAGGGCAAAGGCCGGCGTCGCCTGGAGCGCCACGGTCAGCGCGCCCTTCATGCTCGTGCCATCGAGCTGCGCCGTGGCGTCGGTAATGGAGATGGTGTCGAGGCCGCTGCCGGCGAGCGTGCCCTTGAGCGAGAAGGCGCCCAGCTTGCCCTGCGGCACCGACGCGACATCGACCTTGAGCCAGGTCAGCAGCTCACGCAGCCTTTCGCCCTCGAGGCTGATCGTGCCGCGATGCGCCTTGCCCTGCGCGCTGCTCGCCGCGTCGAGCTTGGTGCCACCGGGCAGGATCGCCGCCAGCTTGCGCAGCGCCAGGCTGCCCTGGGCCAGCTCCACGTCGAGCACGACATCCTTCACGCCGCGACCGCCATAGACGATGTCGGCGGCGCGCAGGTCGAGCTTCAGCGCTAGGTCGGTGGGCACGCCGGCGGGGGGCTTGGCTGCAGGCCTAGCCGCGGGCGTGCCGGGTGCCGGCGCGGCGGTCGTGTTGGCCGGCGCGGCGGCTAGCCACTTGTCGAGATCGAGCCGGGTGAAGCTGACCTTGCCGTCGATCTTCAGCGGCGCGAGCGTCACCGACAGCGACCCCGTGCCCGACTCCTCGCCCAGCCCGAGCTTGAAGTCGCGTGCGACGATCGCCGCCGCCGATGCGTCGAGGCCGCCCTCATAGGTCACCTTGCGCGCCAGCGCCGGCGGCAGATCGGGGGGCGGCGTGCCAGTCGCGCGCGCCAGGCGCGTGACGAAGCCGGCGAAATCCGCCGCCGCGAGCTTCACCGAGCCGACATAGCGTGGCGCCTTCGCGAGATCTTCGATCGCGCCGGTGAGACGCAGGTCGCCGTCGTCAACCTTCAGCACCGCCTCGACCGGCTGGCGCGCGCCATCGGGGGCCGCGAGGTTCACCTCGAGCGCCAGCCTGACGCCGTTGGCCACCATCGTGCCATTGAGCGTCGCCGGGGCCGGCAGCCCCTTCAGCGAAGCGGTGAGTGCGATCTGCTCCAGACGGATCTCGCGCTTCGCCCGGGCGTCGATCAGGCTGACCGTGCCGTTCTCGACGACGACTCGCTCGGCGGTGATGCGATAGCCTTCGCCGGCGGCCTTCGGCGGCGCGGCGCCCGCGGCGGCGGGTTGTCCCGACGCCGGTGGGCTGAAGTCGTAGTTGGCGCGACCGTCGGCGGTGACCTCCAGCGCGATGCGCGGCTCGACCAGCTTGAGCTCCGAGACATCCAGCCGACCGGCCAGCAGGGAGAACACGCCGACCGCCAAGCGCAGCGACTTGGCCTCGACCATCGAGGCCGCCTTGCCGCCCGGCATGTTCGACAGCTTGATGTCAGCAGCCTCCACCACCGGCGAGGGCAGCAGGCGCAGCTTCACCGGGCCCGATATGGTGAGCTCGCGGCCGGTCACGTCGCGGATCGCGGCCGCGATCCTGGGCTTGAAGCTCTCCGCATCGATGAGCAACGGCGCCGCCAGCAGGACGGCGACGATCAGCGCGACGAACGCGCCCAACCCGATCGCGACCTTCTTCAGCATGGGACCCTCCGTGCGTCGATTCGACCTTATCAGAAGCGAGGAACGGGGCGACAATACGACATGGCCGATATCGTCAACCTCAGGCGGGCGCGCAAGGACAAGGCGCGACGCGAGCGCGAGACGCAAGCCGACGCCAACCGGGCGATCCATGGCCGGACCGGCGCCGAAAAGCGCGCCAGCCGGCTCGAGGCGGAGCGTGCGCGGCGCGCGCACGCGGCGCACCTCAAGGACGACGACACGAAATCGTGAAGTCGAAGACGCCGTGCGGGCGATGGACGATCACGCCATGCATGGCCGCGCCGCCCGTCAAGCGGCACGGCTTCACGGGCGCGCCACCCGCCTTGTCGTGGCGCGTTCGAAGGCGATGCGCTCGAAGAAGCGCCTTGTCTCGGCGGTGGCGCCCTCGCCGGCGACGGCACGCACGCCCATCAGGTCGAGCTTGCGGCCGGTGCGCAGATCGACCAGCGCCGGCTCGACGCGATGGCCATTGGTAGCGTCCTCCAGCTCCATCGGCCGGCCGTCCTCGGCGGCGGCGCCGAAGCGGTCGCCCCATTCCTTGAGCCCGATGATGATGGGAAACAGCGCCGCGCCCTTCTCACTGAGGCGGTATTCATAGCGCAGCGGACGCTGCTGGTAGGCGACGCGACGGAACACGCCGGCCTCGACCAGCCGCTTCAGGCGCGCCGTCAGCACGTTGCGCGCGATGCCGAGATTGACCTGGAAGTCGTCGAAGCGGCGCACGCCGTAGAGCGCGTCGCGCACGATCAGGAAGGTCCACGGCTCGCCGACGATGTCGAGCGCCGCGGCGATCGAGCAGTTCATGTGGCCGTAGGACGTTCTGCGCATGGCGCGAGTATAGGGCGGCGCGCCGGCCATGCAATCACGGGGAAGGTCGCTTTCGCCGCGCGAAAGCTCAGGCCCATTCCGGCGCGTAGAGCTCGACCGGCTGCGGCACGCCGCGCAGGCGATGCGCGCCCAGCGGGCGCAGCTTGCGCGGGCAGAGCGCGTTGAACTCCGCCGAGGCGACGGTCGACACGCCCAGCGCCTTGGTCATGCCCTCCATCCGGGAGCAGCGGTTGACCGCCGGGCCGATCACCGTGAAGTCGAGGCGGTCGCGCGTGCCGATATTGCCGAAGGTCACCATGCCGACATGCAGGCCGACGCCGAAGCGGATCGCCTGCCGTCCTGCCTCGGCGCGATTGAAGTTGATCTCGGCGAACTCCGCGTGCGCCTCGCGTGCCGCGTCGTAGGCGCCGCCGGTAACGTCGGGCAGGAACCCGGCGTCGAGCACCGGGAAGATCGCCATCACGCCGTCACCGATGAACTTCAGGATCTCGCCGCCGTGGCGCGCCAGCGCGTCGCCCACGGTCTCGAAATAGGCGTTAAGCAGCTCCAGCAGCTCGGCCGGCGGCAGCCGCTCGTTGAGCGCCGTGAAGCCGCGCAGGTCGGAGAACCACAGCACGGCGTTGATCGCCTCGCCGTCGCCCCGGCGGATCAGGCCGTCGAGGATGCGCCGACCGGTCTCGCGGCCGAGATAGGTCTCCAGCAAGGTGGTCGAGACGCGGTAGTGCAGATGGCCTTCCAGCACCGGCCCGAGATGGTCGGCGAGCCGCGTGAACTTCGCGATGTCGGAGTCCAGAAAGCCCTCGGCGCGGTCGGTCGAGAAGGTCAGCGCCGGCCAGCGGCCATGCGCCACCGCGACTGACAGGGCGTAGTAGTCGCGCCCGCCTTCGGCGGCGACCTCGTGCAGCACGGGATGGTTCATCGGCGCCAGGCGGTCGAGGCGATAGCGTACCGGCCGGCCGGTGGTCGCCAGCTCGTACAGCGGGCTGCCGATATAGGCCGGCGAATTCTCGATGCCGTGCGGCCGGCCCTGCTCGTAGGCCGGCTGGTCGCGGCGCCACACCGTACCCATGGCGCGCAGTTGCGGATGGATGGTCTGCAGGCCGACGGTCAGGCGCCACAGCGGCGCGCCGGCCGCGAGCAGGCGCGCGCCCAGCGCGTCGACCAGCGGCACGACATCGGGCAGCAGCCGGCCCTCGCGCGCCAGCCAGTCGAGGACCGGCCCAAGATCCCAGCCGGTATCGCGGCGATCGCCGTCAGCCACCCAGCACCGCCTGGACCTCCTCGCTCGATGTCCGATACCGCACCGTGGTCGACAGATCGGCGATCTTCTCGATATTGGCCGCGACATCGTCGACCGTGGCCTGCGGCCCCAGGCGCACGCCCGGCCCCTCGCGATACTCGATGCGCGAGAAGTAGCCGGCGCCGGCGGCCCAGATGTCGCCGGTGTGCTGGCACTGCTCGCTGCACAGATAGGCGACCATGGGCGAGACGAATTCCGGCTTCATCTTGGCCAGCACTTCGGGCGTCATCAGGTCCTCGGTCATGCGCGTGGCGGCGACCGGCGCCAGCGCGTTGACCATTATGTTGTACTTCTGGCCTTCCAGGCGCAGCGCGTTGACGAAGCCGACCAGCGCCAGCTTGGCACCGGCGTAGTTGGCCTGGCCGAAATTGCCGTAGATGCCGGAGTTCGACGAGGTGACGACGACGCGGCCATAGGCCTTCTGGCGCAGGATCGGCCAGGCCGCGTGCGTGACATAGGCGGTGCCGAGGAAATGCACCTGCACGACGAAGTCGAAATCCTCCATCGTCATATTGGGGAACGACTTGTCGCGCAGGATGCCGGCGTTGTTGACCACGATGTCGAGGGTGCCGAAGGCGTCGGTCGCGGTCTTGACGATGTTCTTGGCGCCTTCCTTGTCGGCGACGCTGTCGTAGTTGGGCACGGCCTGGCCGCCCGCCGCCTTGATCTCGGCCACGACCTTGTCGGCGGCGGCGTGGCCGCCGCCCCGCCCGTCGCGCGCGCCGCCCGGATCGTTGACCACCACCTTCGCGCCGCGGCTGGCCAGCAGCAGCGCATGCGCGCGGCCCAGCCCGTTGCCGGCGCCAGTGACGATGGCGACGCGATTGTCGAAGCGGATGGTCATGGCGGTCCCTCTGTTGTTCCGTTGGCGGAGCTATGTAGCACAGGACCATCTTACCTTCCCCCGGAGGGGGAAGGTGGCGCGTAGCGCCGGATGGGGGATGTCGAAGACGAACGCGGGATCCGCCCTTCGGGCACCTTCCCCCTCCGGGGGGAAGGGAACTCGCTTACGCTTCGAGGATGGTCAGCACCTCGTCGACGGCCTTCAGGCCTTCCTCGAGCTGCGCCTCGGTGATGGTGAGCGGCGGCGAGATCACGATCTGATTCGAGCGCACGTGGATCTGCACGCCGCGTTCGTTGAACAGCGCCTTGATGCGGCCCACGAGCGGATCGGGCGCGTTCCATTGCACCAGCGGCTCGCGCGTGGCGCGGTCCTTCACCAGCTCTAGGGTTGCCAGCAGGCCCAGTCCGCGCACCTCGCCGACGAGCCGGTGTTTCGCTTCCAGCTCCTTGAGTCGGCGCATCAGGTAGACGCCGAGCGTCGCGGCGTTGTCGACCACCCGGTCCTCGATCATCGCCGAGATCGCCGCCACACCAGCGGCGCAGGACAGCGGGTTGCCGGTCTGCGTCGAGCCGATCGCCACGCTGCGGTCGGAGAATTTCTGCGCGATGGCGTCGCTCATCATCACCGCGCCCAGCGGCAGCACGCCGCCGTTGATGCCCTTCGACACCGTCATCATGTCGGGCACGACGTCATAGTGCTGCATGGCGAACCACTTGCCGGTGCGGCCGAAGCCGTTGATCACCTCGTCGGCGATCATCAGGATTCCGTACTTGTCGCAGAGGCGGCGCAGGATTCCGTAGTACTCCTGTGGCGCGATGATCGGCCCGTTGCCGCCGGTGATCGGCTCGAAGATCATCGCCGCGATGGTGTCGGGCCCCTCGGCGAGGATCTGCTCCTCGATGCTGGTGGCGCAGACCACGCCGCAGGACGGATAGGTCTGCTTGAAGGTGCAGCGATAGCAGTAAGGATTGGGGAACTTCACCGAGCTGGCGAAGTTGTTGGCGCTGGCGCCGCGACGCGGATCGCCTGAGACGCCCAGCGTGGTCAGCCCGGTACCGTGATAGGAGCGGTAGCGCGACATCACCTTGGGCCGCCCGGTGACCATGCGCGCGAAGGTCAGCGCCGCCTCGTTGGCCTCGGTGCCGGAGTTCATGAAGAAGAAGGTGTTGAGATCACCCGGCGTCACGGTGGCCAGCAGCCGCGCCAGCTCCTCGCGCGGCTCGTTGCGATAGAACGGCGAGATGAAGCAGAGCTTCTCGGCCTGCGCCTTGATCGCCTCGATGATGCGCCGGTCCTGATGTCCGAGATTAACGTTGAAGAGCTGCGCCGTGAAGTCGAGCCAGCGCTTGCCGGTGTCGTCGTGGAAATAGACGCCCTCGGCGCGCGTCACCTTGGGCGAGCCGAAGGTGTCCTTGATCGAGGACCAGGCGTTGATGCTGACGCCCTCGGGCTCGTTGCGCAGGGTGGGCGTAATCTGGTTCACGATGAAGCTCCGGGCGACGGGTGGAAGAAGATCACCGCACGGTAGGTCAATCGCTCGGGACGCGCCACTCCAGCGGCGCATCTGGCGTGCGCTGACCGTCAGGTCCTTTGCGCATCGAAGGCCTCGGATTGCTTGCGCGCGAACGCAGCGATCTGCTCCTTGAGCTGGGCCGTCTGGTAGCGTTCTTTCGTGAACACGGCCTGCTCGATCAGCCGCTCCCGCAAATCGTCGGGGACACGATCCCACTGATACAGCAGCGCCCAGCCGAGCCGACGCACGATGTGCAACTCGTCGCCGACGTCAGGCGGCACAATCGGGTGGATGCCGTCCATGTTCACTCCCCTGCTTTGCGGAAAGCATACAGGAGTCAATCGACGGCGGCCAAAGGCCGGCAGACCGATTCCAGCGAGCGCCGCTCGGCGGCGACGCCCCAACGCCACTGCATCAGCGCCGCGCCCAGCATCAGCACGGCGCCGACGATGTAGCCGACAGCCAGGTGTGAGCGCGAGCCGGTGTCGATCAGCGCGCCGAAGATCGCCGGGCCGGCGACGCCGCCGATCCCCGTGCCGATGGCGTAGAAGACCGCGATCGCCACGGCGCGCAGCTCGAGCGGAAAGGTCTCGGACACGGTGAGATACGCCGAGCTTGCGGCGGCCGAGGCGACGAAGAAGATCACCGACCATGCGATGGTCTGGGTGGTCGCGTCGAGATAGCCCGCCCAGAACAGCCAGCCGGTCACCGCCAGCAGTGCGCCCGACACGGCGTAGGTCAGCGCGATCATGATGCGTCGCCCGACCGAGTCGAAAAGCGGGCCGAGGATCAGCGGCCCCAGCAGATTTCCCAGCGCGAAGGGCACGATGTACTGGCCGACATTGCCTGACGGCACGCCGTAGAAGTCGGTCAGCACCAGCGCGTAGGTGAAGAAGATCGCGTTGTAGAAAAAGGCCTGCGCCGCCATCAGCACCAGGCCGACGATGGCGCGCCGGCGATGCAGGTCGAACAGCACATGCACGACCTCGCGCACTCGCAGGCGCTCCCGCGCTCGGAGCTTTAGCATCGGCACCGGCGCGGGATCGAAGCGGTGGCCGCGATCGGTGACGCTCTTCTCGATGGCCTCGACGATCTTGCGCGCCTCATCGACGCGGCCATGCAACACCAGCCAGCGCGGGCTTTCGGGGATCCAGAACCGCATCAGCAGGATGAACAGGCCCAGCACGGCACCGATCAGGAAGGCCAGCCGCCAGCCATGGTCGGGCTCGAACAGCGCCGGATCGAGCAGCACGGTCGCGCCGCCCGCGCCGAACAGCGCACCCAGCCAGAAGCAGCCGTTGATCGCCAGATCGGTGCGTCCGCGCACCCGCGCCGGGATCAGTTCCTGAATGGTCGAGTTGATCGCGGTGTACTCGCCGCCGATACCGGCGCCGGTGAGGAAGCGGAAGAAGACGAAGCTCCAGAAATCCCAGGAGAACGCCGTGGCGCCCGTGGCCGCGATGTAGAGCGCCAGGGTGATGAAGAACAGCTTGCGCCGGCCCAGTATGTCGGTGAGCCAGCCGAAGCCCAGCCCGCCCAGCACCGCGCCGGCCAGATAGGCGCTGCTCGCCAGGCCGATCTGGGTGTTGGAGAACTGCAGCACCGGGCTCTGCTTCAGCGCCCCGGCCAGGGTACCGGCCAAGGTCACCTCCAGTCCGTCCAGCGCCCAGGTGATGCCGAGCGCGATCACGACGAGCGTATGGAAACGGCCCCAAGGCAGTCGGTCGAGCCGGGCCGGGATGTCGGTTTCGATGATCCGGTCCATCGTCGTCGCGGCCATGCGCTTGCCTCCGGCTGCCTCCAGGGAGCCCCAGATCGGACATAACGCCGGGACACACCGGATAGGTTGCCTGCGTCCCCGTCAAAACGGGGCGATCACCCGAAGATCGACTGCGGATCGCGCATCGGCGGCAAGACGACGACCTCAAACAGTCCTGAAGGCGCGCCCTCGGCGATCTCGCGGCCGTCGAACTCGAAGATACGGTAGCCGTGGGAACGCAGTCGCTCGAAGCAGCCGACGGTCTGCGGATCGCCGTGCAGCCCGATCAGCCACACCGTCCGCACGGCGCTCAGGATGTCGACCGCACCGTCGAGCGCCTCGACCTCGAAGCCCTCGACATCCATCTTGATGACATCTGGCATCGGCGCCCCGCTCTCCGCCCGCCAGCCGTCAAGCGACAGCAGCCGTAGCGCCCCTGCTCCGGCGCTGTCGATCACATGGCCCTGGTAGCTGCCGTGCTCGCTGCCGAAGTTGACCATCATGCCATGCGCCTGCCCCACGGGGTGCGGCACGACTGTGACGTTGGTAAGGCCGTTGCGCGCGAGATGACGGCGCAGGTCGGCGAGGTTGTGGGCGTCCGGCTCGAACGCGAAAACCTTGCCGGCGGGGCCGACCAGACGCGAGGCCGCCAGGCTGTAATACCCGGCATGCGCGCCGACGTCATAGACCGTGGCGCCGGACGCCGTCACCCGCGCCAGCAGCGCAAGCTTGTCCGCCTCGTAGCGGCCCAACCAGCAGCGATGGATGCCCGCACCGGCGCGCCAGCGATATCCGCGGTTGATTCCGGACAGCACCGGCATCATGGCGTCGCGCGGCACCAGCGACAGCGCCACCCGCCCCAGCCGCTGCAGCGGCCCGCTGCCGTCCATGAATCCAGAGGCCATCGTGTTGGAAACCTTTTGCCGCACCTTTTCTGTAGCTTAGCACGGCCCCTCGAGCGCTTGAATCGCCGCGGCAATGCGGCCATTGTCCGCCGACCATCCCGGAGGTCCGATTTGGCTACCGCCACAGTGCGTGCACTAAACGTCGACGCCACCATCGCCGAGCTCAAGGCCATGCTCGGCGAGCGGCTGAGCACGGCGCACGCCGTGCGTGAGCAGCACGGCAAGGACATCAGCTATCACGAGGCGCCACTGCCCGACGCCGTGGTCTTCGCCGAATCGGCCGAGGAGGTGCAGAAGATCGTGCAGATCTGCTCGCGCCACGGCACGCCGATCATCCCCTACGGCACCGGCACCTCGCTGGAGGGCCATATCAGCGCCCCCAATGGCGGTATCTCGCTCGACGTCAGCCGCATGAACAAGGTGCTGCGGGTCAACGAGGCCGACCTCGACGTGGTGGTGCAGCCCGGCGTCACGCGCAAGCAGCTCAACGAATACATCCGCGATACCGGCCTGTTCTTCCCGATCGATCCCGGCGCCGATGCCTCGATCGGCGGCATGGCCAGCACGCGGGCCTCCGGCACCAACGCGGTGCGCTACGGCACCATGCGCGAGAACGTGCTGGCGCTGCAGGTGGTGACACCCGACGGGCGGCTGATGCGCCTGGGCCGGCGCTCGCGCAAGTCGAGCGCGGGTTACGACATGGTGAAGCTGTTCGTCGGCGCCGAAGGCACGCTGGGCGTCATCACCGAGATCACGCTGCGCCTCTACGGCATCCCCGAATCGATGGTCGCGGCGACCTGCGCGTTCGACAGCCTCGAGGGTGCGGTCAACACCGTGATCCAGACGATCCAATCCGGCATTCCAGTCGCCCGCATCGAGCTGATGGATACCGAGACGGTCGACACCGTGAACAAGTACTCCAAGCTCAGCCTGCCGGACAAGAACCTGCTGCTGCTGGAATTCCACGGCACCGAGGCCGGCACCAAGGAACAGGCCGAGATGGTGCAGGCGCTCGCCGCCGAGAATGGCGGCGGCGACTTCGCCTGGACCAGCCAAGCCGAGGAACGCAGCAAGATGTGGCAGGCGCGCCACGACGCCGCCTGGGCCGCCAAGGCCGCCAGGCCGGGCTGGGGCATGTGGGCGACCGACGTATGCGTGCCGATCTCCAACCTCGCGGAATGCATTCTGGAGACCCAGAAGGACATCGTGGCCAACGGCCTCTACGCACCCATCGTCGGCCATGTCGGCGACGGCAATTTCCACCTCACCATGATGGTGGATCCGAGTGATCCGACATACCTGCCGCGGGCGGAGGGCCTCAACGACCGCATGATCGCACGGGCGCAAAACCTCGGCGGCACCTGCACCGGCGAGCACGGCGTGGGCATTGGCAAGATCAAGTATCTCTACGCCGAGCACGGCGAGGCGGTGAGCCTCATGCGCGCGGTGAAGAAGGCGCTGGACCCCGACAACATCATGAACCCGGGCAAGATCTTCGGACCGATGAACTGATCGGTATTGAACGAACGCCGCTCCGACCGAGATCTTGGCGGGCCCTTTTGAGTGGGCGCCGCCCGCCGATCCCATGTCGCGCGTCATGCGCCGCATAGGCGACGTCGCAAGGGTGGTTGGCGACGCGGCTTACCTTGAGAATCGCCGCCATCCGGGGATCAATCGTCCGCGAGAGGAAACCTACCGCTTGGCTGCTCTCACGAGCTATTGTCGTCGCGATGATCCATGTCTTCATGAACCTGGGGTCGGGCGGTGGCGACAAGAACGCCGCGCGCGAGGCCATCGCCGAGACGATGCGTCAGGCGGGACGAGAGGTGTCGTTCCATCAGATCGGTGACGAGGCGCTTCTGCGGCGCGTGGCGCGGGAAGCCGATCGCGGCAAGGACATCGTCGTCGCGGCGGGTGGGGACGGTACGATCAATACCGTCGCCGCGGCCCTGCTCGGCAAGTCCATCACCATGGGCATCGTGCCACTCGGCACGTTCAACTACGTCGCCCGCCTGCTCGGCATCCCGAGCAAGCCGGCGGAAGCGGCGCGCACCCTCGTCGACGGCATTCCACGCAAGCTGCATGTCGGGCGCGTCAACCAGCGTGTATTCCTCAACAATGTCGGTTTGGGCCTCTATGTCCGGCTGATCGAGGAGCGCGAACGGCACACCGACATCTTCGGTCGCAACCGGTTGGTCGCGATCTTCTCCGCGCTGGCGACGCTGCTGCGCGGTACACCGTCCTACGCGATGACCCTGAGGATCGATGGCAAGACCCATAGGATCGACGCGCCGCTGATCTTCCTCTGCGCAAACTCGCTGCAGGTCGGCAATCTCAATCTCGACCCGGCCATCGTCCGGTCGGTAACGGAGGGCGGCATGGCGGCGCTCATCGTCAAATCGGCCACTCCCGCGGATATCCTCGCCGCCGCTGGCCACATCCTCACCGGCACGCTCGAGCAGGCCGAACAGGTCGAGGTCCTGTCCAGCGACGCGATCGACATCACGACACGGCGGCGCTCGATCCGTCTGGTGGTCGACGGCGAGATCGTGCGCGAGCGCCTGCCGCTGCGTCTGGCCATGGAGCGAAACGCCATCGACGTCATGGCGCCTCGCGCTTGACGCCGTGCTCGGCCTCGTGGAGTTTAGCCGCCGTCCATGGATATCCGCCCTCACATCGTCGTCGTCGAAGACGCCGCCTCCCAGCGCCAGATGCTCGTCGACTACCTGACGCGCCAGAACTTCAAGGTCAGCGGCGCCGAAAACGGCGCCATGCTGCGCCGGCTGGTCGACCGCGAGATGCCGGCGGTCGTGCTGCTCGATGTCGGCCTGCCCGACGAGGACGGGTTTTCCCTGGCGCGCTACCTCCGCGAACGCAGCAGCCGGGTCTGGATCATCATGGTCACGGCGGCGAACGATCCGGTCGACCGCGTCGTCGGACTGGAGACCGGTGCCGACGACTACGTCGCCAAGCCCTACGATCCGCGCGAGCTGCTGGCCCGCGTGAAGGCCGGCCTGCGGCGCGCCACCGGCGCCGGCGCGGTGACGCCTAAGGCGGCCGGCCGCGTGCGCATGGGCCGCCGTATCCTCGATCTCGACAAGCGCCTGCTGGTCGACCCGGATGGCGGTGAGGAATCGCTGAGCGCCAGCGAGTTCGACCTGCTCAAGGTCTTCGCCGAGAATCCCAACCGGCCGCTGACGCGCGAATGGCTGCTGGAGGTCACAAGCCATCGCGATATGGACGCCTTCGAGCGCTCCATCGATCTGCGCATCAAGCGCCTGCGCCGCAAGGTCGAGCACGACGCGGCGCATCCCGAGGCGATCCGCACGGTGCGCGGCGCCGGCTACATGTTCGTGCCGCCCGCCGACTGAAGGACCGACGTCAGACGACGGAGCTCCGCGGCGAGGTGGCCGCGGGCGTCCTGGCAACGCTGGCGATCCGCGGCCTTGCCCGCCTCCTCCAGCGCCAGTGCCGCCGCGCCCACACGTTTGGCACCGATCTGCAGCGCCGAGCCCTTCAGGCGATGCGCAGCCTGCGCCACGCGCGCGAGATCGCCGGCGCGCATCGCGGCGTCGATGTCGTGCTCCGACTGATTCAGCTCGCCTTCGAAGGTGTCGAGAAGATCGCGCTCGAAGGCCGCGTCGCCACCCGACCAGCGCAGCAGCACGGTGCGGTCGAGGATCCCGGCATCGTCGACAGCGGTGCCCAGCGCGAGGCTGGCGCGGATGCCGGGTTGCTCGATCGCCGGAAGCCACCGCTCGATCACCGCCCGCAAGCGCTCGGTCTCGACCGGCTTGGCGAGGTAGCCGTCCATGCCAGCGGCGCGGCAGCGCTCGTCCTCGCCCTTCATGGCGTTGGCCGTGCTGGCGACAATCGGCGTGCGCGGTCGGGCCCGGGTGATCTCTTCGCGCCGGATCAGCGCCGTCATCTCGAAACCATCCATGTCGGGCATATGGACGTCGGCAAGAATCAGCGCGTAGTCGCCGTCGCGCCAGCGTTCCAGCCCCTCGCGACCATTGGCTGCCGTGTCGGCGGCGACGCCCAGCGAGGCGAGCTGGCGCAACGCCACCTTGAGGTTCACCGGGTGGTCGTCGACCACCAGAACACGTGCGCGCGAGGAAACCGTCGGCGCGACGGCGATGTCCGAGCCGGTGGGAGCGCTCAGCGTCTGCAGCTCGACCAGGGGAGAGTCGGCCGGCGCGGCCATCAGGACCACGGTCACGGTGAAGGTCGAACCGGCGCCCGACGCGCTCTGCGCCTTGACGTCGCCATCCATCAGCTGCGCCAGCCGGCGCACGATAGACAGGCCCAATCCCGTGCCGCCGTAGCGCCGCGTCGTGCCGCTGTCGGCCTGCGCGAAAGGCTTGAACAGACCGGAGAGTTGCGTCTCGTCCATGCCGATGCCGGTGTCGCTGACCGAGATCTCGACCTCGGTACGGCCCTCGCCGAGCGGCCGGGTCAAGGCGCGCACGATCACCGCGCCGCGCTCGGTGAACTTCACCGCATTGCCGATCAGGTTGGCGACGATCTGGCGCACGCGCGTGGGATCGCCGATCAGCGCGTCGGCCGAGCCCGGCGCGATGGCGACGCTCAGATTGACGCCCTTGGCCGTGGCGGCGGCGCGGAAGTTATCGGCGGCGCGCTCGACAACGCTCGACAGCGAGAAAGCGGCGGCTTCCAGATCCGTGCGACCAGCCTCGATCTTGGAGAAGTCGAGCAGGTCGTCGAGCAGGCGCAGCACGGCGCCGGCGCTGTCGCGCATGGTATGGACGAGATCGCGCTGGTCGTCGTTCAGCCGCTCGCGGCCTAGCACCTCGATCATGCCGAGCACGCCGTTCATCGGCGTGCGGATCTCGTGGCTCATGGTGGCGAGGAAGGTCGATTTCGCCTGGTTGGCGGCGTCGGACTCGACACGCGCCGCCTCCGCCGCCTCGAGCGCCCGCTCCAGCTCGCGCTGCCGGCGGCGTTGCTCGGTCACATCGGTCACGAGAAGCGTCGTGCGCCCACCGGTCGAACGGGCCAGCGCCCGCGCCCATTGACCCTTGCCGAACCGGAACAGGATTGGATCGCCGGTCCTGAGGTTGAGCAGCGTGTCGGCGATCCAGTCGGCGGTCTGGTCCGCCGGCACGGCACCAGCATAGGCGGCGACAACCACGGCATTCGATAGCGGGACACCCTGCTTGTAGAGCTCGGGGTTGTCGCCCATGAAGCGCTTGTACGCCTCGTTGCACAGTTCCAGGCGATCCTGGGCGTCGAAGAAGGCGATGCCATCGGCCATCGACTCCATCGCGGCCACCAGCTTGGAGCGCGAATCGGTGGCGGCGGCGAGGGCCTGTTCCAGGTCACGCTGACGCTGGCGCTGCTCGGTCACGTCAGTCACCAGCAAAGTCGCGCGACCGTCGCCGGTATAACGCATCACCAGCCTGGCCCATTGGTTGTCGCCGAACGGGATCAGCACCGATTCGCCGGCGCGATAGCGGCGCAAGGCGTCCTCGACGGCCTTCTCCCTGATCTCCGGCGGCAGCCTTAACGCGCCTTGGCGGTTGGCGGCTTCCAGCGTGACCCCTGGTGCGCAGATCACGGGATCGTTGTTCATGAAGCGCTTGAAGGCCTCGTTGCACAACTCCAGCCGCTCCTCGGCATCGATGAAGGCGATGCCGCCCGCCATGGTCTCCATCGCCGCGATCAGCTTGGTGCGCGATTCGGTGGCCGATGCCAGCGCCTGCTCCAGTTCGCGCTGGCGCTGGCGCTGCTCGGTCACGTCGGTCAGCAGCAATGTCCAGCGACCGTCGCCCGTCGGGCGCATGTCCATGCGCGCCCAGCGACTATCGCCGAAGGGGATAAGGACCGGCTCGCCGGCGCGATAGCGGCGCACCGATTCCTCGACCGCCCTTTCCCTGGCCTCCGGCGGCAGCCGCAGCGCGCCGCGGCGAAAGGCGTCTTCCAGCCTGACTCCCGGCGCGTACATGAGAGGATCGTCGTTCGTGAACCGCTTGTAGGCCTCGTTGCACAACTCGATGCGCTCGTCGGCGTCGAGAAAGGCGATGCCGCCGGCCACCGTCTCCATAGCCGCCATCAGCTTCGCACCCGCCTCCTTGGCCGCGGTCTCGTTGTTCTTCAGGTCGGTGACGTCGCGGTGCACGACCACGCGGCGACCGTCGGCCAGGATGACGACGGACACTTCCAGCCATCGATCCCGCCGACGCAACGGATACCAGCCGTTGGTGCCGTTCTCGAGAAGCTCCTCGCGTAAGGCGATCGCGGCCGCCCGCTCCTGCGCGTCGAGCGGGCCGAACACGCCGACGTCGACCTGCCGCTCCACCAATTCCCGAAGCGTGCCGCCGATCAGCCGTTCGGCGGGAATGTCTCCCAGGGTCTGGCGCGCGACCAGGTTGATGAACTGCAGTCGCTTGTCGGGGCCATAGAGAATGACGGCATCGCTCAAGGCATCGAGCGCGGTCTGCAGCGTCTCGCGCGCCTCGGTCGCGGCGGTTTCGCTGTTCTTCAAGTCGGTGACGTCGCGATGCACGATCAGGCGATGGCCATCGGGCAGTACGCTGGTCGACAGCTCCAGCCAGCGGTCGCGGCGGCGCGCCAACAGCCAGCCATTGGTACCGCGACGGAACTGCTCCATACGATCGGCGATCGCGGCCTCGCGCGCCGGCCCGTCGAGCGGCCCGAAGTCGCCGCGAACGGCCTGCGCCTCGACGAATTCGCGGAAGTTCCGGCCGATGAGAGGTAGCTGGCGATCGATGCCGTGCATCTGGTAGGCGGCGTCGTTGAGCAGCAGCAGCCGGCCGTCGGGCGCGTAGAGGAAAACCGCCTCGCTCAGCGCGTTGAGCGCGGTCCGCAGGATCGCGCGTGCTTCCTCGCCCTCGCCGCGCGCTTCCTCGAGCCGCCCGAGAAGCCGTTCGTGCGACAGAGTCACGGCGATCATCTCGCGCGCGAAGCGCTGCTGGCCGCGCGCGACCAGCAAGAGACCGAGGCCGAAGGGTGGCAGGCATGCGGCACCCAGGATGATCGACAGCCTGTCGCCGGCGACGATCAGCGCGACGCACATCGGCACGAGCAGGGCGAAGACGTAGCCGGCGTAACTGCGCATCGAGTAGGCGCGCGAGGGGGAGCCCAGCGCCATGATGATGAGCAGCAGGCAGAGCGAGAAGCGCACCGGCGGATCGGCCGACAGCGCCACCAGCGCCGCGCCGAGGCCGACGACCAGTCCGTTCCACAACGTCAACGCCAGATGCAGGACCTGCCATTGGACGGGCGTCCGGCGATCCCCGTTGGCGCCGTAGTCGCGCTCCAGGCGCGGGTAGCCCAGCCGGCCGACGATATGCAGCGCGGCCAGCGCAACGAAGAGCCACCACGGACTGCGCCCAGCGTCGAGCACGGCATAGATCGGCCAGATCAGCAGCAGGAGGCTGCGCACCCCCATGTTCCGGCGCAGCAGGCGCGACGTCAGCTCCCGCTCGACCGCGGGATCGGCGGGATCGATGGACTGCTCGGTCGCCTTCGCCGCGTCGCTCATGCCGCCATCATGCCGCGCCGCCGCGTCTCACACATGTCGTCAGATGCCGCCATTTGTGTCGTGTGTGTCTTCGCGGGCGGCCGACGACATCGTCGAGACATCAACGTGCCGTCACGAGACACCACATCTTGTTCCCGTCGGGCCCAAGACACCGGATCCGGTGCTCGGCGGCCGCCGCGCCGTGACCTGTCGTCATTCCGAGCGCAGCGAGGAATCTCCTGGAGATCGAGACTCGCTGCGAGGAGATCCCTCGCTGCGCTCGGGATGACGACTGGGGAGGAGCGCGCGGTGCGCTCCTCCCGACGTCGTCACTTCGCGCACTGCACCATGATCTCGACCTTCAGCCCCGGCGCGGCGAGCTTGGCCTCGACGGTGGCGCGCGCCGGCGTGTTGCCGGGCGCGACCCAGGCGTCCCACACCTCGTTCATCTGGCTCCAGGTCGCGATGTCGGTGAGCCAGATATTGGCCGAGAGGATCTTGCTCTTGTCGGTGCCGGCCTTGGCGAGCAGCGCGTCGATCTTGTCGAGGATCTGCTTGGTCTGGCCCTTGACGTCGGCTTTGCTGTCGTCGGCGGTGAGGCCGGCGAGGTAGACGGTGTTGCCGTGCACGACGGCCTGGCTCATGCGCGGGCCGGCGTTGATGCGTTCGACCATGATGCTTTCCCTCCGTTGAACGAGACGGGGGCAGCCTAGCAAACAAGACGCGAAAGAGTCAGCGCGGCAGCAGGCCGACCGGGTCGACGGGCTTGTTCCGGTGGCGGATCTCGAAATGGAGTTGCGGCTCAGAAACGCCGCCCGAGGTGCCGACCGTGCCGATGGTCTGGCCCTTCTTCACCGTCGCGCCCTTGGCCACCGAGAGCTGGTCGAGATGGCCATAGGCGGTGATGTAGCCGCCAGCATGGCTGACCAGCAGCAGATTGCCCAGCCCACGCACCTCGTTGCCGGCATAGACCACGGTACCGCCATCGGCGGCCTTGACCGGCGTGCCCGAGGCGGCGGCGATGTCGATGCCGTCGTTCTGCTGCCCGCCGGCGCGCGGGCCGAAGCCGGCCAGGGTGCGGCCGCGCACCGGCCAGTCGAAGCGCGGCGCCGCGGTTGGCAAGGCCGGCGCCGGCGGCGCCATGCGCGGCGCGCCGTCGGCGGGTGCCGGCGGGGCGGCTGATGTCGGTGGCGTCGGAGCCGGCGGCGTGCCTGATGGCAGCGTGCCTGGGGGCGGTGGCAGATCGGTGGACTCGACACGGCCGATGGTGGGCGCCACCCCGGCAGGCGACGGCGCCGACGCGGGCGGCGCGCCGCGCGCGGTGGTGGTCATGTCGACGAAGCGCGCGCCGGGCAGCGCCAGGCTCGTGCCGGCGCGCAGCTTGTAGGGCTCCTTCAGCCCATTGCGCTGGATGATCGTGTCGCGCGGCACGCCAAAACGCGCGGCGACGCCGTCGAGCGTGTCGCCTTCCTTCGTGACATAGGTCGCGACGGTGCCGGGACTGGCGCCCGAACCGGGATATTCGATCGTGCCTTCACGTCCGCTATAGGTCGTATCGCAGGCCGCCATCAGCAGAATGGCCAGCGCGGCGAGGACCCGCTTCGCGGGGGTGAACAGCGGCGATCGCGAGGGGGAGCGATGCGCGTTCATTTGGACGCGCACACTACCTGAACGGCGCCTCGATGTGAATCCCGGGAATGCGCACTCTTGGTGCGATGGGTCCGGAGGCGCCTTGATGTCCCAACGTTCCGAAACCAAGGATCGTGCGGAGAGCCCCGCGACACCAGGGGAGCATCTCAGGAGGCGACGGGGAAATCGCCTGACGCGGTGGCAAGCAGGCCGGCGCATTGGAGCAACCAAGGACACCGTCGCCAACTGGGAAAAGCAGAAGAGACGCCGGCAACCCCGCCGACACGCAGCTCGAGTCGCGTACCCGCCGTTCGAGCACCATCCTCACTGAGTGCGGTAATCTGTTCGCTCCTCCTCCACCGCCGCAACACCGGGGACTTTCGACAGCGCGGCGAAGGAGGTGGCGGGCACACTCCCGGTGAGAACACAGAGCGCACTGAGCGACTCCTTGAGCACGAACCCCTTGTCCTTCAGCTCGCTCGCGACCTCAGCCAGGTTGTCCTTGTGAGCCTCGTCCACCAGGACAGTGACATTGATTGACTTCTTCTTTGCCATGGAAGGATCTCCAAATCCGCGACGCGATCACGGTATCGGGCCAGACCGTTGATCCTTCGACATGGGAACACCTCCCGAACTCTACAACGCCAGAATTTTGCCGGGCCAGACCTGGATGGCTCGAGCTCGGCAGAAGAGGACTAAATCGGGGCCTGCGCCAGCCCGGCCCCGACATCTCTGCTGGGCAGCGTCAACCGACGGGCATTTCCGGTCAGGAGTTGCCAGAGTGCCTGAGCGCTTGTGGCGGTTCCACGGGCCTCCAGCCACATCGCTGCGATCCCGGCCACATGGGGCGTGGCCATGCTCGTACCAGAGATGGTGTGATAGCGGGGCGGCCAGGGTCGGCCGGAACCGATCGGTTGGACGTTCGGCGGGAATGGATCCGGAACCGATGAGAAGACCCCCACGCCCGGCCCGGCGATATCGACTCCGCCGCCGTTTGCGTTGATCCCACCGTTCGAGAACACCCCGATGTCAAGATTCGAGTCTACCGCGGCGACGGCCATCATCGAGGGGCAGTTGGCCGGCCGGCTGACCGGACGTGGCGGCTCAAATCTTGTATTCGTCCCCGGGACGCGACTGTCGTTGCCAGCGGCGGCCACGATCAGGGTTCCGGGGTTGGACAATAGTGCCCGTTGAGCCACGTTTTCGTAGATCGTTGAAAACGGCTCGCCCGGCTGAACACGCGCGCCAAGCGACATGGAGATCACCCGACACTGGTTGGTGATTGCCCAGTTGATCCCGGCGAGGATGCCCGCGTCGGCACCTGAACCGGCGTTGCTCAACACCTTGCCGACGAAGATGTCACCACGGAACGCACATCCGTATCGCATCCCGCCGACGAGTTGCTGGGATCCAAGGGCCGTGCCGACACAGTGGGTACCGTGTCCATTCAAGTCGTTCACTGTCTCCCCGGTCACGAACGACTGGGTCTGGGCGGGCACAATGCGGCCCGCAAAGTCCGGGTGGTCCAGATCCATCCCTGTGTCCAGCACGGCCACTCGAATTCCCCGTCCGCTGAATCGCGACTGGTGCGCCCGCGTCGCCTGCAATCCCCAAGTAAACTGGGCGGTATCGGCTAACGCGATCTCCGTCTCCCGCGCTCCGACCGCCGTCTCGCCGACCAACTGGGCGAACAAGTGGTTCACCGCATCTTTGTACCCTCGCAGGTATTCAAACGGGAACTCGCGAGCACGCGGATCAGCGAAGGCATACATGATCCGTTCGGGTTCTACCGAAAGGATCGCTCCATCCTCGGTTGCCGCCGCCTGTAGTCCACCCAGTTGGGTAGGATCGGCATCCACGACCGCGACCTTGAGCTTGTCGAGGACGAACACTTCCGCCCGTTCCGCATCGGCCATTTCGACGGCCGCCCCGCTATAGTCAGCGGCATTGCAGACATCCTTCAGACCGGCGGCGTTCCTGATCGCCTGCAGCCCTTCCTTCACGCCGTTGTCGCGCAGAAGGACGAGGTACTTGCCGGTGAACTCCCCAGTCGTGTCAGTACCCGCGGACGGCGCGGGCGGAGGGTTCTTCACAGGTGTACGAGACCGTGCGCGAGCCATCGTGTGGTACCTCCGGAGCGGGGATGATCCACCGCTCTCGACGCCCCGGCTCGAAAGCGGTGTGTCTGGCCGAACGCTCAACTTCACGCGCGGCGGGCAGTGCCGGCCGCTACAGAGATCTTCTCGGCTAGTCCGCAGCTCCGAAGCGCAGGCGACTCATTCGCGACGACGACGACTCAACCTGGAGACAAATCCTCGGACAATGGGAACGCGCAATTGTCGCGTCCAAAGCGCCCTATCGGCGCAGTCACCGCAATGACGAAGCTTCAAACCAGCGGCACGCGTCTATCGAATGCCCAATACAACTACAACAAAGTCAGATCTTGAGCAACCTCCAGTTGCTGGCCCATTTCATCTACCTCATCCGAGCGATCAGACGCGCAGAGTGTTATCGGCAAGAACTCGCGCCGCTGACGCCTGCGAAGGTCGAGTCTCCTCTCGAGATGCCGTGAAGGTCGATGGTGCCACAGGGCGGGGTACATCGAACCGCGCACACTCGCACATCGTGGTGGCCTCCTCTTTTCACGCTTTCATCATCCTGAGCGACGCGTAGGGGTCAGCCGTATGCTGGCGCAAACACGAACGGCGCCGGTGATCAGCCGGCGCCGCTTGTTTCATTCGTTCGATCGCTGGGTCCTTCGCTGCGCTCGGGACGACGGTGCGACTCAGATGCGCTGGTCCATCTCCAGCGCCGGCTCCTCGCAATCGACGCAGCCCACGACCTTGGCCGGCACGCCGGCGACGGTGCAGCCGGCCGGCACGGCGTGCAGCACGACGCTGCCCGAGGCGACCTTGGCGCGCGCGCCGACCTCGATATTGCCCAGCACCTTTGCGCCAGCGCCGATCAGCACGCCCCTGCGGATCTTGGGGTGGCGATCGCCTGTCTCCTTGCCGGTGCCGCCGAGCGTCACGCCTTGCAGCATCGACACGCCGTCTTCGACCACAGCGGTCTCGCCGATCACCACGCCGGTGGCGTGGTCGATCATGATGCCCTTGCCGATGCGCGCCGCCGGGTTGATGTCGACGCCGAAGATCGAGCTCGAGCGGCTCTGCAAGAACATCGCCATACCGCGCCGGCCGCGGCCGTGCAGCCAATGCGCGACGCGGTAGGTCTGCAGGGCGTGGAAGCCCTTGAACCACAGGAAGGGATCGAGCCGCGAGCGGCAGGCGGGGTCGCGCTCGTAGACGGCGACGATGTCGGCGCGGGCGGCGACGCCGATCTCCGGATCGCCGGCGATCGCCTCGTCGAGCGTCTGGCGGATCAGCATGGCCGGCGTCTCGTTGGTCGCCAGCATGCGCGCGAGGTGGTAGCTGAGCGCGCTCTCGAAGCGCGGCTGGCTGAGGATCGTGGCGTGCAGCAGGCTGGCGAGCGCCGGCTCGGCGCGCGCGAGATCCTGGGCGGCTTCGCGGATCTCGGTCCAGATCGGGTCGACGGCTGCGACCTTGACGATGGCGTTGCTGTCCATGGGCTTACCCTCCCGCGGCCAAATCTGCCGGGTTCACGGCGCCAACTCTCGCCGCGCGCGCGCACCAGCGCAAGCCGTCCTCACATGAGTTTTAGGGCGCGCTACGGCAATCCGCTTCACGCGAGCGTGACGATCACCCGCCGCGGCGCTGCAGCTCGTTGATCAGCGCGTCGAGGCCGTTGCGCTGAACATAGGAATTGAAATCCGAGCGCCGCGTCATGCCCATGCTGACGCCCTCGACGGCGATGTCGATCACCTTGCCGCGCGAGATCTCCCAGACGATGCGGATCGGCTGGCCGGCGGGCTGCATAAGCTGCGAGTCGACCAGCTGCGAGGCGCCATTGGGCGTCACCTTGCCGATCTTCAGCGTCTGCCCCTGGTAGTTCTTGAAGCGGCCGGAATAGGCGCGGATCTCGGCCCTCTCGAAGGCCGCCATGAACCTGTCGCGCTGCTCCGGCGTGGCGCCGTTCCAGTGCCGGCCCAGCACCATCTGGCCGATCGCGTTGACGTCGAAATTGGCGCGGAACAGCTGGGTCATCTGCTGCTCGCGTTCGGCGTCCGAGGCGCCGGTCTTCACGGTCGCCAATACCTGGCTCGCCATGTTTTCGACCACCTGCGCCGCCTCCTGGGCGGCCGCGCCGATCGTGGCGAAAACCATCGCCGCCGACGCCATCACGCACGTCACCAGCCAACGCCGAAACGCCGTCACTTGAGCCTCCATTCGATGGCGCGTCAGCGCGCGAAGCCGAGCTCCGGCCGCCCCGACGCCACCAGCGCGATCGACGCGGTCTGCGGGGCGCCCTTCTGCCGGATGTCGGCCGCGCGCTTCTGCGTATAGGCGCTGCGCAGCGCCGAATAATAGTCGACCGAGTTCTTCTCGATGTCGTCGAGCGCCTGCATGGTGCGCGAGCGGACATCGACCACGGTGACACCGGTCCGCACGTACATAAGGTACTCGACGTCGAGTTGCCAGGTCAGGATGCGGAATGGGTCGATGACGTAGTCGACCAGCAGGCCCACCGCGTCGCGCGCGTTGGACGGGCCGAGCAGCGGCAGCACGAGATAGGGCCCGCCATCCTCCGGCGGGGCCTTGGCCCACACGCCGATGGTCTGGCCGAAATCCTCCTTGGTCGGCGGCATGCCGAGTTCCTTGGCGACGTCGAAGATGCCGAGGATGCCGATGGTGGTGTTGACCAGGAAGCGGGCGATGGTCTGCGCCGCGCGCGACGGCTCGCCCTGGGCCACCTCGTTGATCGCCGTCACCGGCTCGCCGAGGTTCTGCACGACATTGCTGACGCCGCGCTGGATCGGCTCGGGCACCCAGAACTTGTAGGTCACCGCCACAGGCCGGACGATCAGCATGTCGATCGTACGGTTGATCGCGAACATGAAGCGGTTGGGGACCTCCAACGGATCCCACGGCTCGCCGGGTTCCTGGCTGGCGCACGCACCCAAGCCGGTCGTGGCGGCCACCAGCACGACGGCGAGGCCGAACCGGACACGGGACAGAAAAGACCTGATCATCGCTACCTGCTGCGCCATCCCGAGGGGTTCGGAAAGGTGGCGCAGTATGCTTGCGCGCACGCTCAGTTCACAACGCCAAAGTTTCCCAAGGGTGACGTCGGCTTTTTTGCGACATCAAATTTTATTGGTTGACCACGATATAAGCATATATTTATATGTCTTCATGGACGACCTTCTTTTGCTCCTGCGCGCGGCGGCCGAGGATACGCGGCTGCGTATCCTGGCGCTGGCGGCGCGCGACCAGCTCACGGTCAGCGAGTTCGTGGATATCCTCGGGCAGAGTCAGCCCCGGGTGTCGCGGCATCTGAAGTTGATGGTCGAAGCCGGGCTGCTGGAGCGGTTCCGGGAAGGCCAGTGGGCGTATTTCCGGCTGGCGCGCCATCCTCAGCTCGCGTCCGTGGTTGAGGCGATCGTCGCCAAGCTCGGCGCCGAGGGCGACATGGCCCGGCTCGAGGACCTGCGCCGCCGGCGCGAGAACCGCGCCATCGCCTATTTCCGCACCAACGCCGAGCGCTGGGACCAGCTGCGCGCCCTGCACATCGACGACGCCGAGATCGAGAAGGCGCTGGTCGGCCTGCTCCCCGACGACGTCGGCTCGCTGCTCGACATCGGCACCGGCACCGGCCGCATCCTCGAGGTGCTGGCGCGCCACGCCGAGCGCGCCACCGGCATCGACCAGTCGCGCGAGATGCTGGCGGTGGCCCGCACCAACCTCTCCCGCGCCGGCCTCGCCCACGTCGAGATCCGCCAGGCCGACATGTACCTGCTGCCCTTCGCCTCGATGTCGATCGATGTCGTGTCGATCCACCAGGTGCTGCACTACGCCGAGGATCCCGCCGCCGTGCTGCGCGAGGCCGCGCGTGTGCTGGCGCCCGGCGGCACGGCGCTGATCGTCGACTTCGCGCCGCACGACCTGGTCGAGCTGCGCCGCGAGCACGCCCATGTCCATCTCGGCTTCGCCGACAACCAGGTCGCCGGCTGGCTCGCCGCCGCCGGCCTCGAGGCGGTCGCGCCGCTGCACCTGCCAGGCAAGCGCCTGATGGTCGGCATCTGGCGCGCCACCAAATCCAAAGCCGACGCCGATTCCGTCGTCACGACCACGACCGGCGCGCCCTTGCAGGAGACACCGCGATGAGCCCCGACACCGGACCGCTCAGCCAGGCGACACCGCTCGCCGAGTTCCCGGCCCGCGCACCGCGCAAGCTCGCCGTGTCGTTCGAGTTCTTCCCGCCCAAGACCGAGGCGATGGAACAGACGCTGTGGGGCGCCGTCGAGCGCCTCGCGCCGCTGCGGCCGTCATTCTTCTCGGTGACCTACGGCGCCGGCGGCTCGACGCGCCAGCGCACGCACGAGACCGTGGTGCGCATCAAGCGCGAGACCGGCGTCGATCCCGCCGCCCACCTCACCTGCGTCGGCGCGACGAAGGACGAGATCGACGAGGTCGCGCGCGACTACTGGAAGTCCGGCATCCGCCACATCGTCGCCCTGCGCGGCGATCCGCCCTCGGGCATGGGCGGCGCCTACACCGTGCATCCCGGCGGCTACGCCAACGCCGCCGAGCTGGTCGCCGGCCTGAAGAAGATCGGCGACTTCCAGATCAGCGTCGCGGCCTATCCCGAGAAGCACCCGGACTCCCAGGACACGGCTTCGGACCTCATCAACCTCAAGCGCAAGATCGACGCCGGCGCCGATCGCGCCATTACCCAGTTCTTCTTCGACCCCGACGACTTTCTGCGCTTCCGCGACCAGGCCTGGGCGATGGGCATCCACGCGCCGATCGTGCCGGGCATCGTGCCGGTCAGCAATTTCGCGCAGGTCAAGCGCATCGCCGGCCTGTGCGGCGCCAAGGTACCGGCCTGGCTGGCCGAGATGTTCGAGGGCCTCGACGAGGATCTCGAGACCCGCCGCATGATCGCCGCCACCGTCGCCGGCGACTTGTGCCGCCGCCTCGAGAGCGAGGGCGTCAACGCCTTCCACTTCTACACGCTCAACCGCGCCGACCTGACCTTCGCCATCTGCCACCTGCTCGGTGTCCGGCCGACGAAGGCGGCGTGATGAATACGTACGACCTCCCTTCCCCCGGAGGGGGAAGGTGCCCGAAGGGCGGAAGGGGGATGTCGAAGACGGACTCCGATGTCGTTGAGACATCCCCCATCCGTCGCTCCGCGACACCTTCCCCCTCCGGGGGAAGGTAAGAAAGATTGAACCATGACCCGCACTGAAAAAGCCGACCTGCTGCTGCGCCTCGCGCGGGATCGCATCATCGTCAAGGATGGGCCGTATGGCTCGATGATCCAGGGCTACCAGCTCGACGAGGAAGGCTATCGCGGTGGCCGGACCTTCAATCATGACCAGAAGGGCGACAACGACCTCTTGAACGTGACGCGGCCGGAGATCGTCGGCGAGATCTGCGACGCCTATCTCGCCGCAGGTGCCGACATCGTCGCCACCAACACCTTCAACGCCAACGCCATCAGCCTCAGCGACTACGGCATCCAGACCATGACGCGCGAGATCAACCTCGCCGCCGCGAAGATCACACGCGAACACGCCGATCGCTGGACCGCGAAGGACCCGAGCAAGCCGCGCTTCGTCGTCGGCGCCCTGGGGCCGACCAACAAGACGCTGTCGGTGTCGCCCAACGTCAACGATCCGGGCTACCGCGCCGTGAGCTTCGACGAGGTCAAGGGCATCTACCGCGAGCAGATCGACGGGCTGCTCGAGGGCGGTGTCGATTTCATTCTCGTGGAGACCGTGTTCGACACGCTCAACGCCAAGGCCGCCCTGGTCGCCGCCGACGAGGCCGCCGAGGACCTCGGCGAAGAGCTGCCGGTCATGGTGTCGATGACCTTGACCGACCTCGCCGGCCGCAACCTCTCTGGCCAGACCGTCGAGGCCTTCTGGCACTCCATCCGCCACGTGCGGCCGCTGACCATGGGGCTGAACTGCAGCTTCGGCGCCACCGAGCTGCAGCCCTATGTCGCCGACATGAACGGCAGAGTCGACAGCCTGGTCTGCGTCTACCCCAACGCCGGCCTGCCCAACGACATGGGCGCCTATGACGAGCCGCCCGAGCTCACCGCCAAGCTCGTCCGCAAATGGGCCGAGGCCGGCTGGATCAACGTCGTCGGGGGCTGCTGCGGCACGACGCCCGCGCATATCAAGGCGATCGCCGACGCGGTGCGCGACCTGCCGCCGCGACGACCACCCAGCCTGGTGCCGGCTTTGCGCCTGTCGGGCATGGAAGCGGCGAGCTTCTTCTGATGGCCGCTGAACCGATACAGCAGCCGCGCAGCGCCTCGTTCATCAATATCGGCGAGCGCACCAACGTCACCGGCTCGGCGCAGTTCAAGAAGCTGATTCTCTCGGGCGACTACAACGCCGCGGTCGAGGTCGCGCGCCAGCAGGTCGAGAACGGCGCGCAGATCATCGACGTCAACATGGACGAAGGCTTGCTCGACGCCGAGAAGGCGATGGAGACCTTCCTCAAACTGATCGCGGCGGAGCCCGACATCGCGCGCGTGCCGATCATGATCGACAGCTCGAAATGGAGCGTGATCGAGGCCGGCCTGAAATGCGTCGCCGGCAAGCCGATCGTCAACTCGATCTCGATGAAGGAAGGGATCGAGCCCTTCAAGGCGCAGGCGCGCAAGATCCGGCGCTATGGCGCGGCGGCCGTGGTCATGGCCTTCGACGAGAAGGGCCAGGCCGACACAAGCCAGCGCAAGGTCGAGATCTGCCAGCGCGCCTACAAGGTGCTGGTCGAGGAGGTCGGCTTCCCGGCCGAGGACATCATCTTCGATCCCAATATCTTCGCCGTGGCGACGGGCATCGAGGAGCACAACAACTACGGCGTCGATTTCATCGAAGCCACCAAGCGCATCAAGGCGGCCTGCCCGCATGCGCGCATCTCGGGCGGCGTGTCGAACCTCAGCTTCTCCTTCCGCGGCAACGAGCCGGTGCGCAAGGCGATGCATTCGGTGTTCCTCTACCACGCCATCCAGGCCGGTATGGACATGGGCATCGTCAATGCCGGCCAGCTCGAGGTCTACGACCAGATCCCGGCCGAGCTGCGCGATGCCTGCGAGGACGTGATCCTCAACCGCACACCCAACGGCACCGAGCGCCTGCTGGAGCTGGCGCCGAAGTACAAGGGCACCGGTGGCGCCGTCGAGACCGTCGACGCCGAGTGGCGCTCGTGGCCCGTGGAAAAGCGGCTGGAGCACGCGCTGGTCAAGGGCATGGACCAGTGGGTGGTTGACGACACCGAGGAGGCGCGCAAGGTCGCGACCCGGCCGATCGAGGTGATCGAAGGCCCGCTGATGGCAGGCATGAACGTGGTCGGCGATCTCTTTGGCGCCGGCAAGATGTTCCTGCCGCAGGTGGTCAAGAGCGCCCGCGTCATGAAGAAGGCCGTGGCGCACCTGATCCCCTATATCGAGGCGGAGAAGAGCGAGGGCCAGCGCGCCAAGGGCACGATCGTCATGGCGACGGTCAAGGGCGACGTCCACGACATCGGCAAGAACATTGTCGGCGTCGTGCTCCAGTGCAACAACTTCGAGGTCATCGATCTCGGCGTGATGGTGCCGTTCCAGGACATCCTCAAAGCCGCCAACGAGAACAAGGCGGACATTATTGGCCTCTCCGGCCTGATCACGCCCTCGCTCGACGAGATGCAGACCGTGGCAGAGCAGATGACTCGCCAGGATTTCAAGATCCCGCTGCTGATCGGTGGCGCCACGACGTCGAAGGTGCATACCGCGTTGCGCATCGCGCCCAAGTACCAGGGCACCACCGTGCACGTCCTCGACGCCTCCCGTGCCGTCGGTGTCTGCACGGCGCTGACCTCGGAGACGCAGGCCGAGGATTTCGCCATCAAGGTCGCGGCCGAGTACGAGGCGATCCGCATCGAGCGCGGCGACGGCACCAAGGAAAAGCTGTCGAGCCTGGCCGATGCGCGCGCCAACGGTCTGAAGATCGACTGGTCGGGATACGTGCCGCCCAAGCCGGCCTTCACCGGCACCCGCGTCTTCGCTGAGTACCCGCTGCACGAGCTGGTCGAGCGCATCGACTGGACGCCGTTCTTCCGCGCCTGGGAACTCGCCGGCAACTACCCGGCGATTCTCGAGGACAAGGTGGTCGGCGACAGCGCGCGCAAGCTCTTCGCCGACGCACGCAAGATGCTCGACCGCATCGTGCGCGAGAAGTGGCTGACCGCGAAGGGCGTGGTCGGCTTCTGGCCGTGCCGCCGTGAGGGCGACGACGTCGTGCTCTACGAGGACGAGGGCCGCACCAAGGAACTCTCGCGCCTCTACTTCCTGCGCCAGCAGGTCGAGAAGCGCGCCGGCCGGCCCAATATGTGCCTGGCCGATTTCATCTCGCCGGAGGCTGACTGGATCGGCGGCTTCGCCGTCACGTCGGGCCACGGCATCGAGGAGCATCTGGCGCGCTTCAAGTCGGAGCACGACGACTACTCCGACATCCTCTTGAAGGCGCTGGCCGACCGCCTGGCCGAAGCCTTCGCCGAGCGCCTGCACGAGCGCGCGCGCAAGACGTTATGGGGCTACGCGCCCGACGAAGCTCTCTCCAATGCCGAGCTGGTGCGCGAGAAGTATCGCGGCATCCGCCCGGCGCCGGGCTATCCCGCCTGCCCCGACCACAGCCAGAAGCCCGAGCTGTTCCGCCTGCTCAACGCCGGCCAGAACGCCGGCATCACCTTGACCGAGAGCTTCGCGATGATGCCGACCTCGGCGGTGTCGGGCTACTACTTCGCCCACCCCGAGGCGGCGTATTTCGGCGTCGCGCGCATTGGCAAGGACCAGGTCGAGGATTACGCAAAGCGGCGCGGCGTCGATATCGAGCAGGCCGAGCGGTGGCTGCGCCCGAACCTCGGCTACAACTCATAACTGGGACCGCTGGCGGCCCGCCGGCTCTTTTCATGATTCCGACACGCCGAGGAACTACGGCGACTATGTCGGCGGCGTTGGCAATTCGGCCTCCGCCTGCGATAATTGGGCCATGGCTGCTGTCGCCAAGCTCCTAGAAGACGGCCTTCGCGGCGCGAGACTGCCGACCGAAGCGGAACGGCGGCGGGCTATTGCCAAGTTCCTCGATGAGAATGGACAGCGGGCTTTGCAGGCCACCGAGGAAGCCAAAGTTTACGCGGCAGAAGCACGGGAGAAGGCGGAGAAGATCAGAGGCATCGGCCCGCATGTCGACAAGATGCCGCTTGCTGCTGAAGGAAAGCGCTACTTCGCTGAGGACTTTCCCCACTCGACGCAGCAACACCGGAATCGGCTAGCGGCGATGATCGGCGAGGTAAAGGACCGCGTTGAAGAGTTGATGACGATCAAGCACATGTGGGCTAGTCCGTGGCGCGAGGCCTACTCGATCTGGCTCCAAGCGCTGCAAGATGAGCTCGACGCCCATGACACCGCGATTCGCACGCTGCGCATGGCGTGGGCGCGGCAAATCTCGCAGGAGGTGCGCGCCAAGCTGTCAGGCACCTATCGAGGCGACAGCACGAGCGTGTTACGCGATCTGCGCGAGGCACCGTGAGATTCGTCATCGACGCATCGGTGGCGCTCAAATGGATTCTCCCTGAAGCCGACAGCGACTTGTCATCCGCTCTCTTGACACTCGACAACGAGCTGTTCGCGCCCGACCTCATTCTGCCGGAGGTGATGGGTGTGCTGCTGCGTGGCACTCGGCAGAATCGCGTGATCGGCGACGCCGCGGAATCGGCATGGACGTTGCTGAACGCGGCGCTGCGACTGGAATCGACGCCCGGTCACGTCATGGCCGCCTACAGGATCGCCGAGGCGGCCGACGGTTTTCTGTTCGATGCCGTCTATGTAAACCTGAGCCGGGCGCTCGATTGCCCGCTGGTCACGGCCGATCAGGGGCAATACCAGCAGGCGTCTCGCGCCGGTATCCGGGTGCTGCGGCTCGCCGAGGCCGGTGCGCCGAAATCCTAGCTACGGTATCGGCCGCTGGAGCCGATCGAGCATCGCCGACGAAATGTCCGAAGCAGTCGGCCAATGACCACGTCGGCGCGGCTTGTGCACCACATAAGAACCGAGCGCGGCGGGATCGGGCATGACGGGCGTTCCGTCTTTCAGATAAATCGTGCCCACCGCCTCCGTCGGCATTCTCGACACAAAAGATTCGGCCTCGTCCAGCGCCGTTCGCAACGTGCGCATGACGATCTCGCCGTCGATCGCCGTGTCGCTTCGCACGGTGCGGAAGTGCTCGGCGGAGTACCGCGCATTGCGCCGGATTTCGGCGAGCAGCCCTTCCGGGGTGAAGTCCGGCGCGACAGCCACCGCCGCCCAGACGATCGCGCTAATCGGCAGGTGAAGCTGGTGGAGGCGCACGAGATCGACGACATCGCGCGGCTCGCGCCGGGACGCGGCGGCCATCAGCTTGTTCACCGCCAGATCGACGACATGCAGCACGTAGCCGAACTCGGGATCGCTGACCGTGGGAAAGTACCGATAATCGCTGTCGACCACCCACTCGAGCTCCGTGGTGTCCGCGCCGCGCGCGATCTGCGCCGCATGGAGCGCAGGCTCGCGTCGCACCCAGGTCACGGCATGGCCCGCCGCGGCCAGCAGCTCGGCGTCACGCGCGGCGGCGCGCGCCACCGCCTCCTCTCGGTCATGGAAGATGTCGGCATCCTCCGATATCCGCGGCCCGGCGCGATTGATCGGACTGCCTCGGACGATGCAGCTTTCAGGATCGCGAGTCTGCGCGATGACGCCCAGAACGTCCGACTGGAATCTAGAGATCGGCACCGGCGATCTTTTCCAGCCGCTCGGCCAGCGCGCGGGCGTTGAGATTGCCCTCGATCCGCAGCTGTCGCGCGACTGCCAGGGCATCCCTTGGCGAGGGGTGGTCGAGTTCGCGCACGTTCAACAGCGCACGACCGCCGAATTCAACGAAGGCGCGACGATAGAGCGCCGGCCAGTCCTGATCGGCGCCGGCGGGGTGGCTCGAGTGCGCTTCGCTATCCTTTTCCATAGTCACAGCCTGACGCGTTCATGCCCGAACAACGCGGAGAGTGGACGTCGGCGCCTCAGGCGGCCGCGGGCACCTCGACCGCGATGCGTGCGCCGTGCTCGCGTTCGGCCGAGGCGAGGTCGTGGTTGACCTGCAGGATCAGCCAGAAGCCGCCGCCATTGCCGAATTAGCGCCCAAGCCGCAACGCCGTTTCCGCCGCGATCGCGCGCTTGCCGTTGACGACACCGACGATGCGTCCCGGCGGTACGCGCAACGCGCGCGCTAGCGCGTTGGCCGACAGGTCGCGCACCGTCATCTCGCGACGCAGGAGCCGGCCCGGATGCACCGGCGGCAACATTCCGCGCCTAATGATATTCGACAACTTCGACATGATAGGCATCTCAGTGAAGCGGAGTCTGTCATCCCGAGCGTAGTGAGGGATCCAGGGAAGCGGCCTGGATCCCTCACTACGCTCGGGATGACAGACACCTCAGTCTACCAGATCGCGCCCGATACCGCGCACCGTGAACACGCTGGCGACAGTCGACAGCACGACGAGGCCGGTCGCGCGCCAAGGTCTTCCTTCTCCCCGCGAAGGTCAGGGGCCGTGGACGGCCCCGAGAACTCCGGCGATCCCAGCTATGGAATACGAAGCAGTTCGTTCGCCACCAGGTCGGGCGCGGAGATGATGCAGTTGTGGCCGGCCTCGATCGGGCGGAAGCGGACGCCCGGCGTGGCCTGCGCGCGTTCGTGGCTGCCGGCGGAGACCGGGTAGCGTGGCTTGGTGCAGGCGATGTAGGTGATCGGCAGGCCGTTGCCCGGCGCGTTGGCGATGCGCACCGGCTCAGTATAGCAGCGCACCGGATGCGGCGTCAGGCGCTCATGCGTCCACTGGGCTAGCGCGGGATCGTCGATGATCAGGCTGGTCACCGGCGCGAAGGGCAGCACGTCGGTGCCGTTGACTTGGAACACCATCGTCTGGCGCTTCGCCGCGATGCGCTCGGGGATGCGGCCGAAGATCGACTGGCCGTCGCGCGCGATGCCGCCATCGATGATCACCAGATGCGCCACGCGCGAGGGATCGCGATCGACCACGATCTGCGCGATCAGGCTGCCGAAGCTGTGGCCGACCAGCACGACGTCGCTGAGGTCGTTGTCGCGCAGGCAGGCCAGCGCGTCCTCGGCGCAGCTCTCGTTGCCGATCTCGGGCGACAGCTCGGCCACGCCGCGGAAGCTCGGCGTGTGCACGGTATGGCCGGCCGCGCGCAGTCTCTCGGCGACGAATTGCCAGGTCCAGCCGCCCATCCAGGCGCCGGACAAGCAAACGAAAGTGCGAGGTTTGTTCATGCGATGAAAGAGAAACAACCACAGAGACACAGAGGGCACGGAGGATGAGAAGACAGAGACTACGCTCTGGTTTTTGTCTTCCTCGGTGTCTCTGTGTCTCTGTGGTTCACCTTCTTAATTCTTCACCGTGAGCCGCATCACCTCGCCGATATCCTCGACGCTGTCGAGGTCACGGCACAACGCGGCGAGCCTGCTCGTGCGCGCGTCGCCGAGGATCGGACCGACCAGCGCGCGGAACTTCGCCTCGAGCTTGGCCCATTGCGCGTCGAGATCGGTCATCGGGATGCCGACATCGGTGGTCTCGCTGAGCTCGCGGCCGTCGCGCAACTTGACAACGACCTCGGCGGCGCTGTTGTGATCGTGGTGGCGCGTCTCGACCACGACCTTGTCGCGCAGCGCCACCAGCTCCGGCTCGCGCGTCAGTGCGTCGGTGTAGACCGCGTCGTTCGAGGTGTCGCGGCCGGCCAGGGCCATCGCCGCGGTGAAGCGCAGCGAGAACTTGATCTCCAGCCCGGTCTTGGGCTCGGCGATGTTGCACACCTTGAGATGGCCGGGATCGACCCTGAGCGTGACGCGCTCGATGTCGTCGCCCTTGAGGTTATGGCGCGCCTTCAGCGTCTTGAGCGCCTCGATGCTCGAATGCGTGAGGTAGCAGGCGGCGTGGTACTTGAAGACGGTATCCGTCGTGTGGAACCCGCCCGGCGGATCGGCCAGCGCCGCCGCGGGCGCCGGCGTCGACGAGGCGGTGGCGACGAAGCCCTGCGGCACGTCGAGGATCGACGTGTTCGACGTGAATCCCTTCGCCGCCCAGCGTGCCGCCTGCAAGCCGTTCTGCGCCGCCTTGCCGGCATGCAGCGGCTTGCACATGGTGCCAAAGGTGCTCTTCAAGCCCGCGGCCTGCGTGCCGGCGATGCCCATGGCCTGGCGCGTGCGCTCGATGTCGAGGCCCAGCAGGTTGGCGCAGGCCGCCGCCGCGCCGAAGGCGCCCAAGGTGCCGGTGTTGTGCCAGCCCTTGTCGTAGTGGCTCTTGCCCACCAGCTCGCCCAGCCGGCATTCCATCTCGATGCCGGCGACGATCGCGGTGATCAGGTCGCGGCCCGACATCTTCTTGCTTTCGGCCAGCGCCAACGCGGCGGGCGCGACCGGCACGGTGGGATGGCCGCCCATGGTGAGGTTGACGTCGTCGTAATCTAACGCGTGGCTCATCGCGCCGTTGATCAGCGCGGCGTTCGACAGCGAGGTGCGCATGCCGCGACCGATCACCGTCGCCTCGGCGCGCCCGCCGTCTTCCTCGGCGATCTCGCTCAGGATGTCCGACAGCGGCTCGTCCATGCCCGAGAGCGTCACACCGAGGAAATCCAGCAGGCATTGCTTGGCCACCGTGCGGGCCTGTGGCGTCAGATGCTGAAAGCGCAGCGCGGCGGCCTTCTCGGCCAATGCCGCCGTGACATTCGCGGATTCGCTCATGGCATCCCCTCCGTCCGGTTGCGGCCCGCATCGTGTCGCACCCGCCGGGCGGGAGCAACCCGCCGCTGCCCATCCTTTACGCAACCTTCCCCTGCACCTGACGTTCGTCACAGACCAGACATTGGAGCGCCTTAACCATGGCCATTACCGATCGCGTTGACGTCGTCGAGACCGGGGCTGGCGCGCCCTCCGCGGTGGCGTGGGGCGCGATCTTCGCCGGCGGGCTGGCGTCCGCGGCGCTGACCCTGGTCCTGCTGAGCCTTGGCACCGGTCTCGGGCTCTCGGTGGTCTCGCCATGGTCGGACTGGAACATGACGGCCGTGCGCGTGGCGACCGGCGCCGGGATCTTCACGCTCCTGGTCGCCGTGATGGCCTCGGCGGTCGGCGGCTACCTCGCCGGCCGTCTGCGGACGCGCTGGAGTGGCGTGCACGGTAACGAAGTCTATTTCCGCGACACCGCGCATGGTCTGCTGGCCTGGGCCTTCGCGACTGTCGTCAGCGTCGGCCTGACCGGCGCGGCGGCGACGAGCATCGTCGCCGCCGCGGCGTCGGGCGCGGCGCCCGCGGCCAGCATCGCCGCGCGCGACGGCGCCAGCGGTCCGTTCGACGGCTACATCGACCAGCTGTTGCGTCCGACCTTCGCCGCCCCGGCCGATGGCGCCGCCCGTCCGCCGATGGCGCCGGGCCGCGACGCCGCCGATCGGGCCGAGATCGGCCGCCTCTTCGTGCGCGCCAATGGCGGCCGTGGTGATCTTGCGCCGGCCGACCGCGCTTACCTGGCGCAGCTCGTCGCGGCGCGCACCGGCATGGCGCCGGGCGACGCCGAGCGGCGCGTGGCGGAGGTGACCGAGCAGATGAAGCAGGCGCTCAACGACGCACGCCGCGCGACCGCGCACTTCGCCTTGTGGCTGACGGCGGCGCTGCTCTGCGGCGCCGGCGCCGCGGCGTGGGCCGCCACCGAAGGTGGCGAGTGGCGCGACGGCATCCGGACCTGAACCCTCGAGCGATGGAGCATTCCCATGGGCAAATACATCCTGCTGTGGCTGGTTGGCATTCCGATCCCGATCCTGATCCTGCTCGCCCTTTTCATGCGGTAGACCGACGCCGCTCCACGGCGCCGGGCATGCACCGGGCGGGCCGCGACCGCGACAACAACGGCGTGGCCGACTAGTGGCCGACTATCGGCAGCGCGACCGACGCGCCCGCTAGGCGTGGCCCTTCCATCTGTCCTGTGAAAGCCTCGGCGGGACCACCCGCCGGGGCTTTTCCTTTGCCGCGCGATTTCCCGCATCGCGGAACCGCCGCATGGATGTTCGCCGCATTTCATCTGATACGGTGGGGCAACGAAACCCCACGGAGGCCCCCCATGGCCGAGATGAATCGCCGTGTGCTCCTGAAATCCCGGCCGCAGGGCGAGCCGGTGCCGGCCAATTTCGAGGTCGCCGACGCGCCGCTGCCCGAGCCGGGCGACGGCGAGTACCTGTCGCGCACCATCTGGCTGTCGCTCGATCCCTACATGCGCGGGCGCATGTCGGAGGCCAAAGGGTATGCGGCCAATACCGGCCTGGGCGAACCTATCGTCGGCGGTACGGTCGGCCAGGTGATCAAGTCGCGCAACGCCAAGTTCAAGGAAGGCGATTTCGTCGCCGAGTACAGCGGCTGGCAGAGCCACGCCGTGTCCAACGGCGCCGGCGTCATGAAGCTCGATCCCAAGGCGGCGCCGCTCTCGACCGCGTTGTCGGTGCTCGGCATGCCCGGCATGACCGCGTGGTGGGGGCTGATGCATATCGGCCAGCCCAAGTCGGGCGAGACGGTCGTGGTCTCGGCGGCCTCGGGCGCGGTCGGCTCGATCGTCGGCCAGGTCGCCAAGATGAAGGGCTGCCGCGCCGTGGGCATCGCCGGTGGCAAGGACAAGTGCGACTACGTGGTGAACGAATTGGGCTTCGACGCCTGCGTCGACTACAAGGCCGAGGCCGGCAACCTGTTCAAGGCGATCCGCGCGGCCTGCCCGAAGGGCATCGACATCTACTTCGAGAATGTCGGCGGCGCGGTGCAGGCCGCGGTGGTCCCGCAGCTCAACGACTTCGCCCGCGTGCCGCTGTGTGGCCTGATCTCGTCCTACAACGAGATGCAGATGAATCCCGGGCCGGACTGGCGGATGCTGCTGATCAAGCGTGTGCTGGTGAAGGGCTTCATCGTCAGCGACCACTTCGGCCAGATGCCGGAGTTCTGGCAGGAAGTGCCGGCCGCCGTGAAGGCCGGCAAGATCAAGTACCGCGAGGACATCGTGAAGGGCCTCGACGCCGCGCCCGAAGCCTTCATCGGCCTGCTCAAGGGCCGCAACTTCGGCAAGCTGCTGGTGCAGGTGTCGGACGATCCGACCAGGACGTAGCTCTTACCTTCCCCCGGAGGGGGAAGGTGCCCGAAGGGCGGAAGGGGGATGTCGAAGCCGGACACCGCGTGTGTTGAAACATCCCCCATCCGGCGCTGCGCGCCACCTTCCCCCTCCGGGGGAAGGTAGATGAAATCGACAAGTTAGAGCGTGTGAAGGACAGCACAGAGTCATGAGCGAGAAGAAAGCACCGTCGACACCGTTGCCCGCCACCACGGTGCTGCTTGTGCGACCAAAGAACCGGGATGACGCCAATTCGCCGCTCGAGGTCTTCATGGTGGTGCGCCATCACAAGATCGATTCGTTCTCCGGCGCGCTGGTGTTTCCCGGCGGCAAGCTCGAGGACGCCGACGCCGATCCGCGCCTGCGCGCGCGCTGCGCCGGCGCCGAGAGCTTCGCCGACGCCGAACTCGCCTTCCGTGTCGCCGGCATCCGCGAGGCCTTCGAGGAATGCGGCATCCTGCTGGCGATGAAGCGCGGCGCGAGCGCGCTGATCGGTGCCGCCGAGCTGGCACCGATCGAGGCGCGTTGGCGCGACAGGCTGGCCAAGGACGACGCCAGCATCGTCGACATGGTCGAGGCCGAGGATCTCGTGCTGGCCGTCGACCGCATGACGCCCTTCGCGCACTGGATCACGCCGGCCATGGTGCCCAAGCGCTTCGACACCTGGTTCTTCGTCGCCGCCGCGCCGGTCGATCAGGTGGCGCTGCACGACGGCTCGGAATCGGTCGACTCGGTGTGGATCGAGCCGCTCCTCGGTGTCGCCGAGGCCGATGCCGGCAAGCGCACCATGGTCTTCCCGACGCGGCAGAACGTGGTGATGCTGGGCGAGGCGAAGACCGTCGCGGAAGCCATCGCGCAAGCCAAGGCACGACGCATCGTCGACGTGCTGCCGTGGCTCAAGACCGAGGCCGACGGCTCGGTCTGGCTCAACATCCCGCCCGACGCCGGCTACCCCATCCACCGCGTGCCGCGCGAGAAGATGGCGAGCGGTTAACTCCGATGTCGTCCTGAGCGCAGCGAAAGACCTCGCGGTGTTTCAACAAGCGAATACGGCGCCGGTGATCACCTGGCGCCTTCCTTCGCTCGTCGATCGACCGCAAGGTCCTTCGCTGCGCTCAGGACGACGGGGAGCCCCATGATCGCCGTCCTCGAGGTCATCCTGCCGGTCGTGCTGCTGGGGCTGGCGGGGTTCCTGCTCGCCCGCTCGGCGCTGGTGAGCGAGGAGGCGGTGCGCGGGCTGGCCAACGTCACCTTCTACATCCTGTTCGCCGCGCTGCTGTTCCGCTCGATGTCGAAGGTGCGCATCGAGTCGCTCGACCCCGCCATCCTGCTCGCCTTCTTCAGCGGCGTGGCGCTGGTCTTCGGCGCGCTGATGCTGATCGGTCGTTTCATGCTCAAGATGAGTCTCAGCGACCAGGCGATCCTGGCGCTCTCCGGCTCGTTCTCCAACGGCGTGGGCCTGGGCATCCCGCTGGTCACCCTGGCCTTCGGCGAGGACGGCCTGGTGCCGCTGCTGATGATCATCAGCGTGCACTCGCTGATCATGCTGACCCTGGCCTGCTTCCTGATCGAGATCGATCGACAGGATCGCGGCGGCATCGCCCGCCGCATGGGCGGAGCCGTGCTCACCATGTTCAAGCACCCGGTGCTGCCCGCGATCTTCGCCGGCCTGGCTTGGGGCGAGCTGACGCGCCGCGTGCCCGGCCTCGCGCTGCCCGAGGTGCTCGACAAGGCGCTGGCGCTCGCCGCCCAGGCCGCCGCGCCGATGGGCCTGATCACCTTGGGCGCCTCGCTGGCGCATGTCGGCTTGCGTGGCCACTGGCGCGAGGGCGTGCTGACCTCGACGGCCAAGCTGCTGGTGCTGCCGGTCGTGGTCTACCTGCTGGGCCGCTACGTCTTCCGGCTCGAGCCGCTATGGCTCACCATCGCCGTGATCGACGCCTGCATGCCGGCCGGCGCCAACGTCTACATGATCGCCCAGCGCTACAACGTCGGCGTCGGCCGCGCGACGAACGCCGTCGTGCTGTCGACGGTCGCCAGCGTGTTCACGGTGAGCGTCGCGCTGGCGTTGTTGCGGTGAGCCAGGTCGACAGGCTTGCACCAGAGCGGCGCTTCGCTATGGTCCGCGCCATGACGGACTTGCCCTACGATATCGAGCCGCTGGATCTCGCCGCGCCCTTCGACCGCCATCGCGCCACGGTGCTGAAGGAGTGGATCGACTGGAACGGCCACATGAATGTCGGCTACTACATCGTCGCCTTCGACAAGGCGACCGACACCTTCTGCAACCAGTTCGGCATCGGCTGGGAGTACACCCATCGCAAGATCGGCATGACCTTCGTGCTCGAGGCGCACGCCACCTACGACCGCGAGGTCAAGGAGGGCGATCCGCTGCGCATCACCACGCAGATCCTCGACGTCGACAACAAGCGCTGCCATTTCATCCACGCCATGTACCACGCCGACGAAGGCTTCCTGGCCTCGACCAACGAAATCATGCTGATGAACATCGACTTCGAGAGCCGCCGCACCGCGCCATGGCCGGCCGAGACCTTGCGCCGTCTCGAGCTGATGGCCGAGGCCCACGCCAAGCTGCCGCGCCCGAAACAGGCCGGCCGCGTCATCGGCATCCGCCGCAAATAGCCAGAGTCCCATGCCTGACACGTTGCATACCGAAGAGCCCCTGCCCTACGAGCTGCCGGAGCTCGACCTCACCGCCCCGCTCGACCGCCATCGCGCCGTCGTCAAGGAGGAGTGGGTCGACTGGAACGGCCACATGAACATGGCGCGCTACATGGAGGCCTTCGACTACGCCTCCGGCGCGTTCCACACCCAGATCGGCATGGGCCGTCACTATATCGACAACAAGCTCGGCATGACCTTCGTGCTCGAGGCGCACATCACCTACGACCGCGAGCTGAAGGGCGGCGCGCCGCTGCGCTTCACCACCCAGCTGCTGGACCACGACGCCAAGCGCCTGCATCTGTTCCATCAAATGTATCATGCCGAGGAAGGCTTCCTCGCCTCGACCCAGGAGTCGATGATCATGCACATCGACTCCAAGACGAGGAAATCGTCGCCCTTTCGTCGGATCGTGCAGGAGCGCCTCGCGCGCATGGCCGAGGCGCATGGCAAATTGCCGAAGCCGGCGAAATCCGGCCGCCTGATCGGCATCCCCCGGCGCTGATGCACGGCCCGCCGGTCAGTATCGCCTCGCTGACCGCCGATCTGCGCGCGCTGGGTGTGCGGCCGGGCGCGACGATGATCGTGCACTCCTCGCTGTCGTCGCTCGGCTGGGTGATCGGCGACGCGCCGGCGGTGATCGCCGCGGTGTCTGCCGCGCTGGGGCCCGACGGCACGCTGGTCATGCCCTCGCATAGCGGCGGGCTGTCCGATCCGGCGAGCTGGGTCGCGCCGCCTGTGCCGCTGGAATGGCACGCGCGCATCCGCGCCGAGATGCCGGCCTACGACCCGGCGGTCACGCCGACGCGCATCATGGGCGCGATCCCCGAGAGCTTCCGCACCCATCCCGGCGTGCGCCGCAGCGCCCATCCGCGCCAGTCCTGCGCCGCGCGCGGCCCGCAAGCGGCCGTCGTCACCGACGACCACGCGCTCGACAGCGCCATGGGCGAACGCTCGCCGCTGGCACGGCTCTACGATCTCGACGCCGACGTGCTGCTGCTGGGCGTCGACCACGACCGCAACACCTCGCTGCACCTCGCCGAGCACCGCGCGCGCTGGCCGTCGAAGCGCCATACGCGTTTCGCCAGCCCGGTCATGATCGACGGCGCGCGGCGCTGGCTGGAGGTCGACGACCTCGACTTCGATGATTCGGATTTCGCGCGGCTGGGCGAGGATTTCGAGCGCGACACCGGGGCCGTCTTTGTCGGCAAGGTCGGCGCCGCCACCGCGCGCCTGATGCGCCAGCGCGCGCTGGTCGGCTACGCCGCCGGTTGGATGGGCCGCTTCAGGCGGTGAGGGTCCGGCGCGCCGCGGCCACCGCCTCGCGGATCACGGCCTCGTCGCCGACATGGTTGGCCAGCAGCAGCACCAGCGCGGCGTTGAGCTTCTCGCTGTGCTCGGGCGAGAGCCCTTTATGCGCGTCGACGATCAGGTTGTAGATGTCGTCGGGACTCGCGAGGTTGAGATCGCTCTTCAATGTGCTCATGAGGTCGCCCGCTTCAAGGCCGCCCAGATCGCCGAGTCGTCCATCTCGCGCCAGCGCGCGGCGACGTACTGGTCGGGGCGGATGAGATAGGCCGTGCCGTCGCGCGCGTCGCAGCGCCGCGCGGCCAGGCCCGCTTTGTCGATCACCGTGATCCAACCATCGGGCGCGCCCGACGCATCGCGCGTGATCAGGATCGGCGTGAATCTGGGGATCCCGCCGGCCAGCTCGGCCACCGCGCGCGCCATGGCGGCGTCGAGCGACGCCGCGCGCTCGGCGAAGGCGAGCACGGCGAAGCGGCCGGCGACCTGCTCGATCAGCCAGCCCTCGCCCAAAGGCGCGTCGGGCAGCGGCATGCCCGCCGCCGGCGCCGCCGCGTCCCACACCGCCATGACCTCGTCGGGCGAGCTGATCGGCGATTGGTCGTAGGGCGTCGGCCGCGACAGGCGCCCGCTATTGACCATGGCGCGGGCGAAGGGGAAGTCGCGCGCCAGCGACAGCGCGGCGTCGCGCAGCAGGCGCGCGGCGGGGAATTTCGGCGTGATGAAGTCGGTGCTGCGCGTCGACTGGCGGATATTCTCGCGCGCCGCCGGGCCGCGCTCCTTGTCATAACTGTCGAGCAGCGAGAGCGAGGCCTGGCCCTCGATCACCAGCGCCAGCTTCCAGCCGAGATTGTCGGCGTCCTCGACGCCGGAATTACCGCCGCGCGCGCCGAACGGCGAGACGACATGCGCGGCGTCACCGGCGAAGATCACGCGGCCATGCACGAAGCGCGGCATGGCGCGGCAGCTGAACTTGTAGACGCTGCTCCACTCGTGCTCCCAGCGCGCGTCCGGCCCGAACATCATGCGCAGACGCCGATCAATGTTCTCAGGCCGCTTCTCCTCGTCGGCATTGGCGTCGCGGCCGAGCTGGAAGTCGACGCGCAACACGTCGTCGGCCTGCAGATGCATCAGCACCGAGTCGGTGGGATGAAACGGCGGGTAGAACCAGTAGCGCCGGATGTTCGGCAGGTCGGCGGTCATGCGGATATCGGCGATCAGGAACTGGTCGTCGAACACCTCGCCCTCGTACGGCAGACCCATCATCGTGCGCGCCGGGCTGCGCACGCCATCGCAAGCCACCAGCCACTGGCCGCGCATCTGGTAGACGCCGTCGGGCGTCTGCACGTCGACCTCGACATGCTCGTCCTCGGGCCGCACGCCCACCACCTTGCTGAGGAAGCGCAGGTCGACCTTGTCCTCCTGGATGCAGCGCTCCACCAGATACTGCTCGCAGTAGTATTGCTGCAGGTTGATGAAGGCCGGGAAGCGATGACCCGGCTCGGGCTGCAGGTTGAAGCGGTACAGCGGCTCGTCGCCCAGCAGCACCTCGCCCTGATCCCAGGTCACACCCTTGGCCACCATGCGGTCGGCGACGCCCAGCCGGTGCCAGATCTCCAGGGTGCGCTTGGCCTGGCAGATCGAGCGGCTGCCGATGCTGACCGTATCGTCCTCGTCGAGCACGGTGACCGGGATGCCCTTGAGCGCCAGGTCGAGCGCCAAGGTCAGCCCGACCAGCCCGGCGCCGACGATCAGCACCGGCGTGGTCTGCGGCCCGCCCGGCTTGAGCACCAGCTCGGGCGGCGGGACGTAGGCGTATTTGGGATAGGTGTAGGAGGCCATCGATCACTTGCCCGTACTCCCTCTCCCCGCGTGCGGGGAGAGGGAGAAAGACGACTAGGACGCCTGCTGCAGCGCCTTCCACATCTCGATGTCGCGTTCGGCGGTCCAGATGCGCGGGTCGGCGATGCCCTTGGCCTCGTCGTAAGCGCGCGACACGTCGAACGGCATGCAGTGGTCGAAGATCACCCAGTTGCCGTAGCGCGGCCGCATCGCCGCGACCGCCGAATCATAGGCCGCCTTCAGGTCGCCGCCGGCATCGGCGCGCTTCTTCACCTCGGCGTAGAGCTCGGCGATGAAGCTCTGCGTGCCGCTCAGGCCGGCCTCCACCTGCTCGGCGCCCATCAGCGCGTCGCCACGGCCCGGCACCAGCGCCACCGCCTTCAGGTCGCGCAGCTTCTGCAGGGTCTGCGGCCACTCCTCGAAATAGGCGTCGCCGGCATAGGGCGTGGCCGCGAACTCGACGAGATCGCCGCTGAATAGCGTCTTCTCCTCGGGCAGCCAGACGATGGTATCGCCCTTGGTATGGCCGCGCCCGGCGTGGATGATCTGCACTTCCAGCTTGCCCAGCCACATGGTCATGCGGTCGTGGAAGGTGATGGTCGGCCAGGTCAGGCCGGGGATCGACTCGACGGCGCGGAACAGGCGCGGGAAACGCTGGATCTCCGACTTCATGTCCTGCGCGCCGCGCTCGACGATCAGGTCGCGCGTGGCGTCGCTGCAGATGATGTGCTGCGGCTCGTAGCCCGAGGCGCCCAGCACGCGCACGGCGTGATAGTGCGTCAGCACGACGTAGCGGATCGGCTTGTCGGTGACGGTGCGGATCTTCTCGATCACCGTCTTCGCCATGACAGGCGTCGCCTGCGCGTCGATCACCATCACGCAATCGTCGCCGACGACGATTCCGGTGTTCGGATCACCCTCGGCCGTGAAGGCATAGGCGTGCTCCGACAGGCGGCTGAAGGTGATCTTCTTGTCTTCGGTATCCGCCTGCGAGGCGAAAGCCTTGCTCATAGACTACTCCCTGCATTCAATTCCCTTCCCCCGGAGGGGGAAGGTGGCAGCGCGAAGCGCTGACGGATGGGGGATGCCTCAACGAAATCGGTGTCCGTCTTCGACATCCCCCATCCGCCCTTCGGGCACCTTCCCCCTCCGGGGGAAGGTAGATTAGTGCCCCAGTCAATCGATCTTGAGGAAGTCGTAGCGGTCGACGGTGCGGATGGTCACGTCGAACTCGTCGCCCTCGCGCTCGATGCTGAGCGTGATGCGCGTGCCGGCCGGTCCGGCGCTCCACACCGCGCGATAGAACATCGAGACCTCGTCGACGAGCACGTCGCCGACGCTGTTGATCGCGTCGCCGCGGCGCAGCCCGGCGCGCGCGGCCGGCCCGTCGGGCGAGACATGGGCGATCACCAGCCCGCCCGGCACCTGCTGGGCGTAGAGACCGAGCCACGGCCGGCCGACTCCCGGCCGCTTGCCCTCCTTCACCATGTCGAGCACGGCGGGCAGGCGGTCGATCGGGATGAACATGTTGCCGGGCAGGACGCCTGAGGGACCGCGATAGGCGTCGCCGATGAACAGCGAACCGACGCCGAGCAACTCGCCATCGTCGGTGAACAGCGCCGCGCCACCGAACGATTCATAAGGCGGCGAGGTGAAGATCGCGTTCTCGATGAAGTACTCCCAGTATCCTGCGAAATCACGCCGGTCGGTGACGATGGCGCGCTGCGCGGCGCCGCCGCCGAAGCCGCAGATGGTCACCGTGTCCTTGTGCTTGACCGATTTCGAATCGCCGAAGCTCACCGGCTTGACCCGTGTCGGCAGGGTGGTGCGCACCAGGCCGAAGCCGGTGGAGAAATCGTAGGCGATGACGCGCGCCGGCACCGAGCGGCCGCCCGGCTCGACGATCTCGACGCTGTTGGCCTCCATGATCAGGTAGCCCACCGTGACCACGAGGCCCTGATCGTCGATGACGATGCCATGGCCACCGCGCTCGGTGCCCAGCGTCTCGGCGGTGCGCGCGTCCTTGGGCACGCTCGACTTCAGCCCGACCACCGAGCGCATGGCGCGCACCAGTCCAGGCGGCGCCGGTATGCCGCGCCGGCGCTCGGCCGACGAACGCTCCTCGTTGCGCTCATCGGACTCGTCCGAAGCGTCGGGGAAGATCGGCATCAGGCTGGCCATGGTGATGGTGGTCGGCCCGGACGTCTGACGCGACATGGTGGTCTCCTCGTTCGGACGCTAGAGGCTGCTGTCGAGCCGCAGGTATTTGTAGCGATCGCCGGAGCGTACCGCCACGTCGACGCGCTCGCCGCCGCGATCGATGCCCAGCGTGATGGTGGTGCCGCTCGGGCCGGCCTTCCACAGATTGCTGTAGAGCTCGGCCAGCGAATCGACCTCGGTGCCGCCGACCGAGCGCACGATGTCGCCGCGCTGCAAGCCGGCGTTCTCGGCCGGACTGCCGGGCTGCACACTGGCGATGATCAGGCGGCCGCGCGCCTCGTGGGTGGTGATGCCGATCCACGGCTTGGAGCCATCCGGCCGGCGCCCCGCCTTCATCGTCTCGAAGATCGGCTTCAGCCGATTGATCGGGATGAACATGTTGCCGGGGAAGGTGCGCGCGCCGCGATAGGCGTCGGTCACCTGCAACGAGCCGATGCCCATCAGCGCGCCCTGCTCGTCGAGCAGCGCCGCGCCGCCCCAGTTGTTGTAGGGCGGCACGGTGAAGATCGCGTTGTCGAGCAGGTATTCCCAGTAACCGGCGAACTGACGGCGATCGGCGACCAGGCCGCGCAACGCCTTGTCCTCGCCGCCGGCGCCGGCGATCACGACGGCGTCGCGTTGCTTGAGCGTGTCGGAATCGCCGAACGCCACCGGCTTGACCTTGAGTGGGATCGCCGTGCGTACCAACGCGAAGCCCGAGTCGTTGTCGAAGGCCACGACCATCGCCGACGCGCGCTTGCCGCTGTTCTCGACGATCTCGACGCTATTGGCCTCGAGGACGAGGTAGCCCACGGTCAGCACCAGCCCATCGTCGTCGATCACGACGCCGTGGCCCTCGCGCTCGGTGCCGAGGGTGCGCGCGCTGCGCGCCTCGCGCGGCACGGTGGTCTTCAGCGTCACGAGCGCGGGCAGAGCCGCCTTCACCGCCTCGCTGAGCGGCCGTGGCGCCGGCTCGCCCGTTGTCGGCTTGTCCGCTGTCGGCTTATCCGCCGTCTGCGCCAAGGCCGGCGACAGGCAACCGACGACCGCAAGGACGGCCGCCAGCGACAGGAACCGACGGGAAGCTCTCATGGCAAACCGACCTCCGCTTCCAGTGACCGAGGGTACCACGTCGCCGGGGCACCGGAACCATGCAACTCGTAGGGCTATCGCGTATGACCGAGTGGACCTGACCTTACCTTCCCCCTCCGGAGGAAGGTAGATCGGAAGTCCACATGCAATAACCCTACCGCAACGCGGCAGCTGAACGATCCCGAAAGTGACCCATGTTAACCTCTGCGACGTAGATGGAGAAAGCAACTTCCGGCGAGGTCGTGATCATGCGTACGGCTCGGCAGGCACTGTTCGGCGTGCTTGCGCTCCTGCTTCCGGGATGCGCGGCGCTCTCGCCGCAGCGGGCTACCAGCGAGGATCGGCTGGCGAACTTTCCCATAACCGAGCTGCCGCTGACCCAGCCGGTCACGATCCGCTGGAACGCGCATCAAGTGCCCTTCATCGAGGCGGCCACCGACCGCGATCTCGCCTTCGCGCTCGGCATGGTCCACCTGCACTTGCGCGAGGGCCAGCTCGAAGTATTCCGGCGCGTGTCCCAGGGCCGGCTGTCGGAATCGGCCGGACCGTTCACCGTCGATATCGATCATTCCCTCCGTATTCTGGGCTTGGGCCGCGCCGCCGATGCGGTGATCGCCCGCATGCCGGCCGACACACGGGACTTCGCCCAGGCCTTTGTCGACGGCATGAATCACTACCAGTCGCGCCGGCGCCAGAAGCCGCCGGAATTTGGCTTGATGGGTATCGCCGCCGAGCCGTGGACCTTGCGCGACATCATCACCATGGGTCGGCTGGCCGGTGCCGACGTCAACTGGCTGGTGTATTTCGCCATGCTGAAGGAGCGCGGCAAGCCAGGCTTCGCCGAACTCTGGCGGCGCACCCTGGCGGCGGGCGCCGATGGCGCGACCAGCTTCACCGCGACGGCGCAGGAAACCATGTTCAGCGACATCCTGGCCGGGCGCAGTCGCTCGGGCAGCAACTCGGTCGCGGTCGCGGCGCGCAACAGCGCCACCGGCGGCGCGCTGATCGCCAACGATCCGCATCTCGGCCTCGCCATGCCCAATGCCTGGCTGATCGCCGGCATGCGCTCGCCGAGCTACAACATGGTGGGGCTGATGGTGCCTGGGCTGCCCTTCGTGGCGCTGGGCCGCAGCCCCGACATGGCGTGGGGCGGGACCAACATGCGCGCCGCCTCCAGCGATCTGTACGACGTCTCGAAGCTGCCGCCGGATGCGATCACGCGCGAGGATGTTCGCATCGGCGTGCGCGCCTGGTTCGACAGTACCCGCATGACCCGCATGAGCCCCTTCGGCCCGATCGTTTCGGACTCACCGATGATCCAGGCCAGGCCAGGCGAGATGCTGGCGCTGCGCTGGATCGGCCACGAGCCGACCGACGAGATCACCGCGCTGTTGCGTGCCGCGCGTGCCCGCACGCCGGATGAGTTCCGTCGCGCTTTCTCGGGCTTCGGCGTGTCGGCGCAGAACATGCTGTTCGCCGATGCGCGCGGCAATGTCGGCCAGGTTCTCGCCGCGACCTTGCCGGCGCGCGACAGCCTGCGCCGCGACGACCCGGTGCTCGACGCCGCAGATCCGGCGACCCATTGGCGCGGCTTCGTCGAGGTCGGCGGCCTGCCGCATGTCCTCAACCCGGCCGAGGGCTTCGTCGCCTCGGCCAACAACCGGCCGGCCGCGACGAAGACGCCGATCGGCTTCCTCTTCAGCGACGACGAGCGCGTGAGCCGGCTGCAGGCGCTGCTGCGCGATCGGCCCAAGGTCTCCGTGGCGGACCTGAAGGCGCTGCAGGGCGACACGCGATCGGAGAAGTCGCTGCTGATCGGCAAGGGCATGCTCGCTGCGATCACGGCTGCGGGCCTCGACGGCGTCGCGCCCGACTTGGTGCGGCGGTTGGCCACCTGGGATGGCGACTATCGAGTCGATTCGCCGGGCCCGGTGGCCTTCGAGACGCTGCTCTATCACGTGCTTCCCGCCGTGTATGGCGCCGCCAACCACCGCGACCTGCCCGGCGTGTACCTGCAATGGCAGCACATCACGCGCTTCTTCATCGCCGATCTGGACGCGTTGCCGGCGGCGCGGCGGCGCGAGGTGCTGGCGGCGGCGCTGCCGGCGGCGGCGCGCGACGCGGCGCGCTTCGCCACCTGGGGTGACATGCACCGCCTGCGCGCCGCCCACCTGCTGGCCAATGCGCCGGTGATCGGTGGCAGCTTCATCGTCGCCGATCTGCCGGCGGGCGGCTCGCGCGAGACCGTCATGAAGACGGCGCACGACCTGGTGAACGGCCGCCACGACGCGCGCTACGGCTCGCAATCGCGCCACATCTCCGACATGGCCGACCCCGACGCCAACTGGTTCCTGCTGTTCGGTGGCCAGGATGGCTGGCTCGGCAGCGCGGCCTACGACGACCAGCTGCCGATGTGGCAGCGACGCGAGTACATCCGCGTGCCGCTGCGGCCGGATACCATCGCGCGCGAGTTCCCGCGCGCCATGGCCCTGCGGCCGAAGCCGTAAGGCCATCGCCTATGAGGGCAGGGCGATCGCACATGGCTGTCAAGGCTGGGGGCGCGCCACTGCAGTGGCGCGGCGGACGAGCAACAAGACGCGCCACTGGAGTGGCGCGCCCCGACCTGGCAGCGACTTCAATAGCGTTCGGGCCGCGCCGCTCCAGCGGCGCTCATGATGCGTCGCTGGAGCGACGCGGCCCGAACGCAGCCAACAATCCACATGCGATAGCTCTGCACGTGATGGGAAGCGGTACATGCTGCTGAGCCCGGTGATCCGCGCGCTGGTGGCGGCGCGTGCTCGCGCGTCGAGCCGCATTGATGCCGTGAGCGCCCAGCGGCGCACACTGGCGCGGCTGCTGCGCGTCGCCACCGGCACCCGCTTCGGCCGCGCGCACGATTTCGCCCGCCTGCGGAGTCTTGACGATTTCGCCGCCGCGGTTCCCTTGCGCCGCTATGAGGATTTCTGGCGCGACTGGTTCGCCCCGGCCTGGCCCCTGCTCGACAATATCGCGTGGCCCGGCCGTATCCCATTCTTCGCGCTGAGCTCCGGCACCACCAGCGGCACCACCAAGCGCATTCCCGTGACGCGCGCCATGCTGGCGTCCAACCGCCGCGCCGGTCTCGATGCGCTCGCCTATCACTTCGCCTCCCGGCCCGGCTCCGCCGCATTGTCCGGCCGTTCGCTGATGCTGGGCGGCAGCACCGCGCTCGAGACACCGGCGCCCGGCGTGCGGGCCGGCGACCTGAGCGGCATCGCGACCGCGACCTTGCCCTGGTACGCCGAACCCCTGGTCTTCCCGCCGCGAGCGCTGGCCCTGCTGACCGATTGGGAAGCCAAGCTGGAGGGCATCACACGAGCGGCGATCGATCAGCGCATCACGACATTGACCGGCACGCCGAGCTGGCTGCTGCTGCTGCTCGAACGTCTCCGCACCAAACGCGCCGTGCGCGGCGAAGCGCCGACGCCGCTACCCGACCTCGCGCTGCTGCTGCATGGCGGCGTGCGGTTCGATCCCTATCGCCGGCGGTTTGCCGAACTGCTCGCGCCGACGACTCCCGACTTGCGCGAGGTCTATCCCGCCAGCGAAGGCTTCTTCGCCACTGCCGATCGCGGCTACGGCGAAGGGCTGCGCCTCAATGTCGATCACGGCCTCTATTTCGAGTTCGTGCCGGTCGGCGAGCTCGAGTCGGCCCAGCCGACGCGTCATCGCATCGGCACAGTCGAGACCGACGTGAACTACGCCCTGGTGGTGAGCAGCTGCGCCGGCCTGTGGTCCTACGTCGTCGGCGACACGGTGCGCTTCGTCACGCTCGACCCGCCGCGCCTGCTGATCACTGGGCGCACCAGCTACATGCTGTCGGATTTCGGCGAGCACCTGATCGGCGAGGAGATCGACGCCGCGCTCAGCGTCGCCGCCACCGAGGCCGCGATCGACGTGATCGACTATAGCGTGGCCACCGCCCATTTCGCCGCTGACGGCATCTGCCGCGACCTACCCGGCATCCATCGCCCGCAGGACTGGCCGGATGCGCCGGGCGGCCACGTCTACGTCGTCGAAGCGAGCCGCCCCATTGATCCGGCGATCGCCGCCACCCTGGCGCGCACGCTTGATCGCGAACTCTGCGCACGCAACGACGACTACCGCGCGCATCGGGCACCGGGCGTCGGCATCGCACCGCCCCGGATCGTCGTCGCGCCGCCCGGCTGCTTCGCCGCCTGGATGAAGGCGCGCGGCAGGCTCGGCGGCCAGAACAAGGTGCCCCGGGTCATCCACGACGCCGCACTGATGCGCACGCTGCTCGACGCCGCCCGCGGCGGCGTGGGTTAGGGCTGCACTCCTACCTTCCCCCCAAGGGCGCGCTAGCGCGCCCGGAGGCGGGGGAAGGTGGCGCGAAGCGCCGGATGGGGGTGGCTGTCGAAGACGAACGTGATCGCGCAAGACAGACCACGTCTGGCCGCAAGAGCCACCCCCATCCGTCAGCGCTTCGCGCTGCCACCTTCCCCCGCCAGCGGGGGAAGGTAGATCTACTTCGCCCGCTTGTAGTCGCCGTGGAAGAACGCGCGCATGCCGCAGAAGGTGCGGCAGGCCTCCTGGAACTCGCCGACATCGACCTTCACGCCCTCCATCGTGCTCATGATGCGGAACTCGCACCGCGCCGGTTTCATCCCGGCGGTGACGCGGTCATAGATTTCGGCCGGCGCGCTGACGCGCACCATGCCGCCTTCCATGACGCCCTGCGTTGTGTCGATGGCGCAGGTATGGGCCGTCGGCCCGATCACCGTTTCGATCACCACCCGATACTTGCCGCCGGCCGCCGGTGAGACCGTGAGGCGGCCGCCACCCGCATCGCCCGGCAGCACCAGGGTGAAACGACCGATCACCGATTGCGGCGAGCTCGACGCCGGCGTGGTCGTCGCGGCGCCGGCCAGCGCCGTGGTGCGCGCGCGATAGAGATCGGCGAGGCACTTGCGCTGCGGCTCGGCCCAGCGCTCCGGCCCGGCGGTGTCGGGCACGCCGCAGGTATTGGGCACGCCGGCCAGCCAGCGCAGCTGCTCGCGCTGCAGGTCGGCCTGGCCGGTGGCGTCACGCCGCGCGCGCTCCTTGGTGTAGACCTCGGCCAGGGTGCGATCGAGCGCCGCCAGATCGGCGTTGGCGCAGACGACCTTCTCGCGCCCGCTCTTGGCCTTGGTGCAGTCGAAGCTGGGACCGGCCGGCGGCTTGGCTGGCGCAGTCTTGCCGGCAGGAGTCGGGGACGCGGGAGTCGGGGGCGCCGGCGTCTGGGCCAGAGCGACGCCGCCCGTCAGCCAGAGGATCGCCAGAACAAGGATCGGCCGCATTTTCGGTTCTCTTTCTGAGGGGGCTCAGCACTCTGAGCATGGCGTCCACAAGGCGCGCGGTAAAGCCGCCGTCGACCGCGCCATCCCCATGCTATAGGGGCCTCATGTCCGATCCCTTCGAGTTGACCGACGAGCCGGAGGACCCGGGCCCGCAGCCCGGGGCGCGCCGCCGCGGCTTCGTGCCCGCGCCGCCGCCGCCGATGCCCGTCACGGTCGACCATCTCGGCAAGCTCAACGAGACCCAGCGCCAGGCGGTCGAGCACACCGAGGGTCCGCTGCTGGTGCTGGCCGGCGCCGGCACCGGCAAGACGCGCGTGCTGATCACCCGCATCGCCCACATCCTGATCACGCGCAAAGCCTTTCCCAGCCAGATCCTGGCGGTGACCTTCACCAACAAGGCGGCACGGGAGATGCTCGACCGCGTCGGCCAGCTCATCGGCCACGCCGCCGACGGGCTGTGGCTGGGCACCTTCCACTCCATCGGCGTGCGCATTCTGCGCCGGCACGCCGAGCTGGTCGGGCTGAAGAGCAACTTCACCATCCTCGACACCGACGACCAGGTGCGGCTGCTCAAGCAGCTGATGGAAGTCGAGGGCATCGACGACAAGAAGTTTCCGGCGCGCGTGCTCAGCGGCGTGATCCAGCGCTGGAAGGACCGCGCGCTGACGCCCGACAAGGTCGGCAACCACGACGATCAGGCGGAGTTCGCCAACGGCCGCGCCGTCGACATCTACAAGCAGTACCAGGAGCGTTTGGCGCAGCTCAACGCCGCCGATTTCGGCGACCTCGTCCTGCACTGCGTCACGCTATTCCAGCAGCACCCCGACATCCTCGCCGATTACCACCGGCGCTTCCGTTACATCCTGGTCGACGAGTATCAGGACACCAACGTGGCGCAGTATCTGTGGCTCAGGCTGCTGGCGCAGGGCGTCGGCGGCCCGGGCGGCGATCAGCAGCGCAACATCTGCTGCGTCGGCGACGACGACCAGTCGATCTACGGTTGGCGTGGCGCGGAGGTCGGCAACATCCTGCGCTTCGAGAAGGATTTTCCCGGCGCCACCATCGTGCGCCTGGAGCGCAACTACCGCAGCACGCCGCACATCCTCGCCGCCGCCAGCCACGTCATCGCCCATAACGAGGGCCGTCTGGGCAAGACGCTGTGGACCGACATGGCCGAGGGCGACAAGGTCCGGCTGCGCGGCGTATGGGATGGCGACGAGGAAGCGCGCGCCATCGGCGAGGAGATCGAGGCGCTGCAGCGCGAGAAGCACGCGCTGTCGCAGATCGCCATCCTGGTGCGCGCCGGCTTCCAGACGCGCGAGTTCGAGGAACGCTTCATCACGCTCGGCCTGCCCTACAAGGTGATCGGCGGCCCGCGCTTCTACGAGCGCCAGGAGATCCGCGACGCGATGGCCTACCTGCGTATCATCGCGCAGCCCGACGACGATCTCGCTTTCGAGCGCATCTACAACACGCCACGTCGCGGGCTGGGCGAATCGGCGCTGAAGACCCTGCGCGGCATCGGCAAGACGCAGCGCGTGAGTCTGTTCGAGGCGACGCGGCGCGCGCTGGAGACCGACGAGTTCAAGGCCAAGCAGCGCAAGACGCTCACCGACCTGATGAAGAGCTTCGATCGCTGGCGCGGCATGCTCGAGGGCATGCCGCATGTCGAGGTGGCGGAAACCATGCTCGACGAGTCCGGCTACACCGAGATGCTGCAGCGCGACCGCGCGCCCGAGGCGCCAGGCCGGCTGGAGAACCTCAAGGAGCTGATCAACGCCATGCAGGAGTTCGACACGCTGTCGGGCTTCCTCGAGCACGTGGCGCTGGTCACCGAAGGCAACGAGAAGGCCGGCGGCGACATGGTCAACATCATGACCCTGCATGCGGCGAAGGGGCTGGAGTTCGACACCGTCTTTCTGCCGGGCTGGGAGGAAGGCCTGTTCCCCAACCAGCGCGCGCTCGACGAAAGCGGCCTGTCGGGCCTCGAGGAAGAGCGCCGGCTGGCCTATGTCGGCATCACGCGCGCGCGCAAGCGGGTCTACATCTCCTTCGCCGCCAACCGCCGCGTCTTCAACCAGTGGCAAGCGGCGATCCCCTCGCGCTTCGTGCAGGAGTTGCCGCCCGCCCACGTCGATGCGTCGTCCGACGCCGGGCTCTACGGCACGGCCTCGACCGGCCATTTCGGCGGCCTGCGCGGCGGCGCGGGCATGACCGATGTCGATGTCGACAGCGTCGACTGGGGTCCGGACTGGAACCGCGCGCGCCAGATCGGCGGCGCCACGCGCGGCTCGGGCAGCGGCCGCGGCCAGTTCCAGCGCGGCCGCTTCGGCCGCGAGGACACCTTCGACGACCGCCGCGCGCAAGGCGACCGCCCCGCCGACTCGCTGACGGTCGGCCAGCGCGTCTTCCACCAGAAATTCGGCTACGGCCTGGTCACCGCCATCGACGGCAACAAGCTCGATGTCGAGTTCGAGAAGGCCGGCCTGAAGAAGGTCCTCGACAGCTTCGTCCAGGCGGCGTGAACCCTACCTTCCCCCGCTGGCGGGGGACGGTAACTCTGACTCAGTCTTCGCTCGCTGGCAGATCGAGATCGACGCCAACCAGGAACGGACTGTTCATCCGCTTCAACTCAGCCAGGATCGCCCGCTTCTCAGGCGTACGTCGGCGCCCACTGTTGCGTGGCACAAAGTCGTAGCCGGTCAAGCCAAGCGCCGCCTTACGCTCCGCCAACTGCCGTTCGTACTCCTCGAAATCAACGACTTGCATCGTCCTCCTCCTGTGCCCGAGGATCCAGATCGACACCGACAAGGAACGGGCTGTTCATCCGCTTCAACTCAGGCAGGATCACCCGCTTCTCGGGCGTGCGTCGGCGCCCGTCGTTGCGCGGTACGTAGTTGTCGCCGGTCAGGCCCAACTCGGCTTTGCGGGCCGCGACCTGCTTGGCGAAGGTTTCGAAATCGATCGTTCTCATGCGGCCGACTCCAGGGGCTCCGGGAGCCGATCTACGAGACTCCGCTCTCGTCCGCCAGTCCACAATACGGCGCGTCCGGCTCAACTCGCGGCGGCAGCAAGCCGGCGGTGTGCAGATGCTCGCGGTAGGCACGCTCCGCGTGCTAGGGCACGCCATGCCCGCTTGGAAGATCGCCGTCACTATCCCCGCTCCCGCTGCCATGGCGTTCGATGGCGCCTTGTCCGACGCGCTGGTCGACCACGGCCTCGTGGTCTCGACCGTCGAGACCACGCGCGATGGGCCGTGGCGTAGCGAGGTCTACGGCGAGGCGGCCGATACCTCGGGGCCAGACATTGCGACTCGCGCCCTGCTGGGCGAGGCGATCGGCGCCGCGGCGAAGCGGGCCGGCCTTGCGGTGCCGGCGTGGGCCATCGAGGTGCTGCCCGACACCGATTGGGTGGCGGAGAACCAGCGCTCCTTCCAGCCCTTTCGCGTCGGGCGCTTCTGGGTGCATCCCTCGCATGCGACCGAAGCGGTGCCGGCCGGCGCGATCGCGCTGCGCATCGATGCCGGCCTCGCCTTCGGCACCGGCACGCACGCCACGACGCGCGGCTGTCTCGAGGCGATCGGTGCGCTCGAACCGGCCGCTATCCGCAACCCGGTCGATGTCGGCACCGGCAGCGGCATCCTCGCCATCGCCATGGCGCTGGCCTGGCGACGGCTGATCCTGGGCGGCGACAACGATCCCGACTCGATCACCGTCGCGCGCGAGAACGCCCAGCTCAATGGCGTCGCCGATCTGTGCGCGTTTCATCTCTCGGAGGGGCTGGCCGCGCCGCCCCTGGCGTCGCGCGCGCCCTACGACCTGATCGTCGCCAACATCCTCGCCGGCCCGCTGGTCGGGCTGGCGCCGTCTTTCGCGGCCGCCGCGGCCGCGCGCGCGACGTTGATCCTGTCGGGCTTGCTCGTCGAGCAGGCCGACGAAGTCCTCGCCGCCTATCGCGCGCAGGGCTTCGCGCTGAGCCGCGGCATCGACCATGAGGCGGGCGGCGCCGACTGGCGCACCCTGGTGCTCCAACGCTGAGGCGCTGACGAAAAAAGGGCCGGCTTGGAAGCCGGCCCTTTCAGGGAAGCGCGCGCGGGGGATGGGGAGGTGCGCGCGCTCAGGGAGACGCGGAAGCTTTAGGCGACGCGGGCGTAGCTGTTGTCGTTGCGCGACTTGGTGACACCCGGGCCGACCAGCAGGTCGGGGCCGAAGCCCGCAGCGCTGTCGACAGCGGCGCGGATCTCGCTGCGCGACAGGCCGATATCGGCCAGCATGCGGTCATCAAGGGCGTCCAGCTCGGCGACCGCCTTGCGGCGGCGAAGGGCCGTGCGGATATGCCCCCAGAGGCTGGCGATCCCGCCGCCAATCATCTCGCCGACAACCTCGGCGCGATGGACGCGGGCCTGATACTCGATGGTTTGACGGTCCACCTGATCGAGGCGGACTTTGTCCGCACCACGCGCCGGCGTCGGCGCGGACTCGCTGCCAAAGCTCGAGAAGGCGGGTGTGCTGGACGAGATAAACATGGGTTCCTTCACTTTCGGTCCCGGGGTTGAGGTCATTCTCGCCCCCTTCATGACTGGGTCGGGTCCTCCGACGCTGTACAGGAAGCAATATAAGTCATTGATTTCGTGCGATAAGTGCTAAGGAAATGAAGCAGCCATGCAAAACAAGCATGCTATGAACAATTATTCACTGCTGCAATGCACCATGACAATCGAGACATCAGGTTCGTTTATTGCGTCCGCCCGCACGGCCTCGTACGGTGCGCACAAGACGCCCTTCTGATCCGACGGTTTGTTCCAATGTCGACACCCGACGACGGTCTCGCCCGACTTGCCGACTTGTTGCGATCCAATGGCCGGTCCTACGCGCCCGACGAGCTGAGCGCGCTGATGGCCGGTATCGCCGCCGCTCCCGAAAGCCTGGCCGGCGCCGAATGGGTCGAGCTGGTAGCCGCGAACGCCAGCCCGCAGGTCCGCGCCGAACTGACCGCCTTGCGCGAGACCCTGGCCAACCGCGCCGACGGCCTGGGCGATAGCGGCCTGGCGGCCGGGGAGGCGGTCCAGCGCCTCGCGGCGCTGCGCACCGAGCTGAAGGGCCGCGGGCTGGACGGCTTCATCGTGCCGCGCGCCGACGAGCATCAGGGCGAATACGTGCCGCGCGCCGCGCAGCGCCTGGCCTGGCTCACCGGCTTCACCGGCTCGGCCGGCTGGGCCGTGGTCCTGGCCGACAAGGCCGCGATCTTCATCGACGGCCGCTACACCCTGCAGGTGCGCCAGCAGGTCGACGTCTCGCTCTACGCGCCGGTCGATTATCCCGCGACCACGCCCGATGCCTGGCTGGCGGAGAACCTGGCTTCGGGCGCGCGCTTCGGCTTCGATCCCTGGCTACATGGCCTGTCGGAGGCCGAGCGCCTGGCCACCGCCTGCACCAAGGCCGGCGCCACCCTGGTGCCGGTCGAGGGCAATCCCGTCGACGCGGTGTGGACGTCGCGGCCGCCGCCGCCGCTCTCGCCGGTGATCCCGCAGCCGGTCGAGCTGGCTGGCGAGTCGAGCGAGGACAAACGCGCGCGCATCGCCAAGGCGGTGGCCGACAAGGGCGCCGACGCCGTGCTGCTGAGCCAGCCAGACTCGATCGCCTGGTTGCTCAACGTGCGCGGCGGCGACGTCCCGCGCACGCCCTTCCCGCTGTCCTTCGCGCTCTTGCGCAAGGATGCCGGCGTCGATCTCTTCGTCGATCAGCGCAAGCTGCCGGCGGCGACGCGCGCGCATCTCGGCAACGGCGTGGCCTTGCAGCGCCCCGAAGCGCTGGCCGGCGCGCTCGAAGCGCTGGGCCGCGAGGGCCGCACGGTGTGGCTCGATCCGCAGACCGCGCCGCGCTGGGCGCTCGATCGCCTCGCCTCGGGCGCCGGCGGCGAGCCGAAGCTGGTGCGCGACATGGATCCGGTGGCGCTGCCCAAGGCGTGCAAGAACGAGGTCGAGCTGGCCGGCGTGCGCGCCGCGCATCGCCGCGACGGCGCCGCGCTCAGCCGCTACCTGCACTGGCTGGCGAGCGAAGCGACCAAGGGCGAGACCGACGAGATCGCCGCCTCCGACAAGCTGCAGGCGCTGCGCGAGGCCACCGGCGCGATCCGCGACCTGAGCTTCGAAACGATCTCCGGCGCCGGCGCCAACGGCGCCATCGTGCATTACCGCGCCAGCCCGCGCAGCGCCCGCAAGCTGCGGCGCGGCGAACTTTACCTCGTGGACTCCGGCGGCCAGTACCGCGACGGCACCACCGACGTCACCCGCACCGTGGCGATCGGCGAGCCCAGCGCCGAGATGAAGGACCGCTTCACCCGCGTCCTGAAAGGCCACATCGCGCTGGCGATGGCGCGCTTCCCCGTCGGCACCACCGGCTCGCAGCTCGACGCGCTGGCGCGCTATCATCTGTGGCAGGCGGGGCTCGATTACGACCACGGCACCGGCCACGGCGTCGGCGCCTATCTCTCGGTGCACGAGGGGCCGCACCGCATCTCCAAAGCGCACAACGCCGTCGCGTTGCGGCCGGGCATGATCGTCAGCAACGAGCCGGGCTACTACAAGACCGACGCCTACGGCATTCGCATCGAGAACCTCGTCGCCGTGCGCGAGGCGAAGATCGAGGGCGCCGATCGCGCCTATCTCGAATTCGAGACGCTGACCTTGGCGCCGATCGACCGCGCCTGCATCGAGGTCGCGCTGCTGAGCGGCCCCGAGCTCGCCTGGCTAAACGCCTATCACGCACGGGTGCGCGAGGTCGTGGGCGCGCAGCTCGATGGCGAGGCGCGCGCCTGGCTCGAGGCCGCGACGCGGCCGTTGTGACATCACCACCGTCGTCCTGAGCGACAGCGAAGGACCCGGCGGTGGTGCGAACGGACACCGCGCATCGACGTGACCTCAATACCGCGAGATCCTTCGCTGCGCTCAGGATGACGGGGGTTTCTCTATATGTCCGCCAACGATAAGCCCGGCCTGCTCGCGCTCTATCATTTCTCGCCGTGGTTCACCGAGGAGCTGAACAAGCGCTTCGACGTCTTCGGGCCGTTCCCGACGCGCGAGATCGCGCCGCATATGGTGCCGGACGACTTCAAGCCCCGCGTGCGCGCCATCGCCACCGTCGGCAGCATCGGCGAGGGCGGCCGCGCCATGCTCGACGCGCTGCCCAACGTCTCGATCATCCATTGCTACGGCACCGGCTTCGAGCGCATGGACCTGAGGACGGCGAAGGAGCGCGGCATCGTCATCACCAACGCCGCCGACTCCAACGCCAGCGCCGTGGCCGACATCGCGGTCGGCCTGCTGCTGGCGTCGTCGCGGCGCCTCGCCGAGGGCGATCGCTATATCCGCGCCGGCAAGTGGGTGCGCCGCGGCGCGCATCTGTGGCCGCCGATCCTCGGGCTGAAGGGCGCCAAGGTCGGCATCCTCGGCCTGGGCGCGATCGGCCTGCGCATCGCCACCCGCATCGCCGCCTTCGAGGCCGAAGTCGGCTACCACAGCCGCAGCAAGAAGCCCGACGCGCCGTGGGCCTATCTGCCCGGCGCCCTGGAACTCGCCGAATGGTCCGACTTCCTGATCGTCGCGCTGCGCTCGGACGCCTCGAACAAGCACATCATCAACATGGAGCTCCTGAAGAAGCTCGGGCCGCTCGGCCACGTCGTGAACATCTCGCGCGGCATGGCGGTCGACGAGGCGGCGCTCGCCGACGCGCTGGAAGCCGGCGTGATCGCCGGCGCCGCCCTCGATGTGTTCGAGGAGGAGCCGATCGTCCACCCCAAGCTGATGACCTTGGAGAACGTGGTGATGACGCCGCATCTCGGCGGCGGCACGCGCCAGGCCAACCGGGCGATGGGCGAGACGGCGCTGGCCAATTTCGACGCCCATTTCGCCGGCCGGCCGGTGCTGACGCCGGTGCCGATGGACTGACCCGAGACGCGTCACGGCCCCCGAGGGAGCCGTAACAATACGTCACATTCTTGATCTCAAATGGATAAATGCGGACGACGCTGGGTCAGTCGGCGGCACCACCGTCGCTGTGGGCAGGACGCGCGGCCCCCGGGGGCTCGGTGGCGCCGTCGGCCAGATCCCAGCGCGTGCGGAACACCGTGTCGCAGAGGCCCGGGCTGCCGAAGCCGTCGCTGAAGCTCACGGTCGAGCGCTTGTGATGCTCGGCATGGGCGTGGCTGCTGACCTTGTCGGCGATGAAGTTGCAGATCGACGTGCGCAGCGGCGTCGACTTCTCGCCGCGCAGCGCGCGGGCGAAATCGAAGCCGGAATGCTCATACAGCCCGCCGATCGCGCCCAGGCTCATGGTCACGACGTGGAACAGCAGATCCGAGCCGCCGCCACCGATGAGCACCAACGGCAGCAGATAGGGCAGCACGATCTCGAGGAAGAAGTCCGGCCCGCTCATGTAGCAGGCGCTGACGGCGCGGCTGGCGCCGGTCGAGTGATGGACGTGGTGGCCCAGCACGCGCAGCAGAGAACGCCGGTGCATCAGGCGGTGGCCGATGTACTGCACGACGTCGTGGCCCACCGCCATCAGCAGCAGCGAGGCGATGAACCAGCTGGCATCGAGTTGCGGCTCGCCGACGAAGGCCAGGCCGGTCCACTCCAGCACCAGCATGCAGGGCAGCAGGATGATGCACTGGTTGAACAGCACCCGCGGCAGCAAAGCGGCATAGCCGCGCCGCTCCGGCCGGCGCACCCGGAAGTGCTGCAGGCGGCCTGTGGCGTCCAGCCAGTCGAAGCCCAGCGCGATGCCATGGTAGACGACCATGTGCAGCGTCCAGGCGAACACGGCGATGGACAGCCAGGGCGGGAGGAGATCCGTCAGCATCGGGCCTTATCGATGGGGTACGCTGGGAGAGAACGCCTGCCCGCCAGAAATGCGGCAGGTCTGAAACACCCCGCCAAAGTATGCATGGCGTGGGAGTCGGTCAACGGCGGAAGATGCCCAAAAATCAATGCATAGGTGCTTCACGGCACCGGCTGGAGGCTTCTGGGATCGACAGAATATGCGTCCAATGACTATACGCGCGCACCCTGCACGCATCGCGGCGATCACGAAAAATCAGCCGCCGCCCATCGCCAGCCACTCCTCTTCGCTCAAGATGCGCACGCCCAGCTCCGCCGCCTTCTTGGCCTTCGACCCGGCGTCGGCCCCGACCACGACGAAGTCGGTCTTCTTGGATACCGAGCCGGTGACCTTGGCGCCGAGCGACTCGGCCTTGGCCTCGGCGGCCTCGCGGCTCATCGCCTGGAGCGTGCCGGTGAAGACCATGACCTTGCCCGAGAACGGCGAGTCGGTGGCGACCGCGGCCGCGCGGAACGGCTCGACGGTGATCTCGCCCAAGAGCTGGCGGATGATGGTCTCGTTGTGCCCCTCGCCGAAGAACGCGACGATCTTGTCGGCGGTGGTCACGCCGATGTCCTGGACGTTGCACAGCCGGCCATAGGCCTCGCCCACGTCGGCGGCCGCCTTTTCTTTCTTGGTCGGATCAGGCTTCGCGGCGCGCTCGCCGCCGGCCGCGCGCATGGCGTCGAACCACGACTGGGCGTCGCCGTACTCGCGCGCCAGGGCCTTCGCCGTGGCCTCACCGATCGAGGGAATGCCCAGCGCGTTGATGAAGCGGTCGAGCGCGATCGTGCGGCGCGCGTCGATGGCGGCGACCAGCTTGTCGGCCGACTGATCACCCCAGCCCTCGCGCTTGCGCAGATCATCGCGCCGGAGACGGAACAGATCGACCGGCTGCTTGAGCAAGCCGTCGCGCCAGAAATTCTCGATGTGCGTCCAGCCCAGGCCCTCGATGTCGAAGCTCTGGCGCGAGACGAAGTGCCGTAAGCGCTCGACCTGCTGGTACGGGCATTCGAGACCGCCGGAACAGCGACGCACCACGCCGTCCTCCTCGCGCACCACCGGCGTCTTCAGATCGCACGGGCACGTCTCAGGAAAGTGGAATGGCTTGGCGCCGCGCGGTCTTTGCTCCATCACCACGCCCAGAACCTGCGGAATGACATCGCCGGCGCGCTGGATGGTGACGGTATCGCCGACGCGCACATCGAGCCGCTCGATCTCGTCGGCGTTGTGCAGGGTGGCACGGGCCACCAGCACGCCGCCGACATTGATCGGCTCGAGCTCGGCCACCGGCGTCATCGCACCGGTGCGGCCGACCTGGATGGCGATGCCGTTGAGCACCGTCTGTGCCTTCTCGGCCGGAAATTTGTGCGCGATCGCCCAGCGCGGCGAGCGGCTGACGAAGCCCAGGATCGCCTGCCAGTCGACGCGGTCGACCTTGTAAACCACACCGTCGATGTCATAGGGCAGCGCGGCGCGGCGCGCGCCGATATCGCGATAGAACGCCAGCACCTCGTCGGTCGTGCGACAGAGCCTGGCCTCCGGATTGACCTGGAAGCCCCACTGGCTCAACCGCTTGAGGAAGTCGTGCTGCGTGTCCCAGGCGCGCGGCTCGGCCTCGCCCCAGGCATAGGCGAAGAACCGCAGCGGCCGATCCGCCGTGATCGTGGAGTCGAGCTGGCGCAGCGAGCCGGCAGCACCATTGCGCGGGTTGGCGAAGGTCTTCTCGCCGGCGGCCGCCTGCCGCTCGTTCAGCGCCACGAAGTCGGCGCGGCGCATATAGACTTCGCCGCGCACGTCGAGCGCATCGGGCGCCTTGCCCTTTAGCCTCTTCGGTACATCGGCGAGCGTGCGCACATTGGCGGTAACGTCCTCGCCCTCGCTGCCGTCGCCGCGAGTCGCCGCGCGCACCAGCTCGCCCTTCTCGTAGCGAATCGACAGCGACAGACCGTCGATCTTGGGCTCGCAGGTCAGCGCGATCTCGGCATCGGCATCCAGCGCGATCTCGCGTTCGAGGAAACGGCGCACGCGCTCGAGAAACTCGGTGATCTCCTCGTCGGCGAAGGCGTTGTCGAGCGACAGCATCGGCCGGGCGTGGCGCACCTTGGCGAAGCCGGCCGACGGCGCCGGCGCCACTTTCATCGACGGGCTGTCCAGCGTCACCAGCTCGGGGAACCTGGCCTCGATCGCCTTCAGCCGCTGGCGTAGCGCGTCGTATTGGGCGTCGCTGATCTCCGGCGCGTCCTGCTGGTGGTAGAGCTTGTCGTGGCGCGCGATTTCCTGCGCCAGGCGCGCCAGCTCCTGATTGGCCTGCCGCTTGGTGAGCTTGTCGGCCGCGATCTGCTCGACCACCTTCGCCGCGCGCGACATCCCTCGTCTCCTAGAGCGTATCCCGCAGGGACAGACTCGTTCTGTCATTCCGAGCGAAGCGAGGAATCCAGGAAGCCCGCCTGGATTCCTCGCTTCGCTCGGAATGACAGGAGAGGTACATCAACTGTGGCTGCGTCGAAGTCATGCTCAGGCCCGCGCCGCCATCAGGCGATCCGCCGCGGCGCGCGCTTCGGCGGTGACCTCGGCGCCGGCGAGCATGCGCGCCAGCTCCTCGCGCCGGCCGGCGGCGTCCAAAGGCACGACCTCCGTCGCCGCCTTGGTCCGGCTCGACGTCTTGCGGATCAGCCAGTGCTGGTCGGCCAGCGCCGCGACTTGCGGCGAGTGCGTCACGACCAGCACTTGCAGATCGCGCGCCAGCCGACGCAGGCGCTCACCCACCGCCGCCGCTGTGGCGCCGCCGACGCCACTGTCGACCTCGTCGAACACCACGGTGGCGACGTCGCCGACCTTGGCCATCGCCACCTTCAACGCCAGCATGAAGCGCGAAAGCTCGCCGCCCGAGGCGATCTTGCCGATCGGACCCGGCGGCGCGCCGGGATTGGTCGACACCAGAAACTCGACGCGATCGACACCCGAGGCCGACCAGTCCTTTTCGGCCAGCCGGTCGATGCGCGTGACGAACTTCGCGCGCTCCAGGCGCAACGGCCCAAGCTCGCCGATCACGGCTTTGTCGAGCTTCGCCGCCTGCTTGCCGCGTCCGGCAGACAGCGCCTCAGCCGCGCCGACGAAGGCCGTGCGCGCCTTGGCCGCTTCGGCCTCCAGCCGGCGCCGACGCGCCTCGCCATCGTCGAGCGCGGCGAGCTGGTCGGCCATGCGGCCGCGCAGCCCGGCCAGCTCGCCCACCGGCACGCCATGCTTGCGCGCCGCGGCGCGTAGCGCGAACAGCCGTTCCTCGACACGCTCCAGCGCGCCGGGATCGGCGCCCAGGCTATCGCGCGCCTGCTCGAGCTGCGCCACCGCCTCGGCCGCCTCCGACAGGGCGCGATCCAGCGCGCCCAGCGCCGCGTCGAGACGGCCGGCGGCATTGCCAGCCTGGCGCTCGATCAACCGATGCGCCGACGACAGCTGGCCGGTCACGCCCTTGTCCCGCTCCAGCCCGTCGAGCGCCTGCACCACCGCCTCGCCGATCGCCGCGCCGTGGCGCAGCAATTGACGCTTCGCCGCCAAGGCCTCCTCGTCGTCGGCCTTGGGATCGAGCTTGTCGAGTTCGGCCACTGCGTGACGCAGGTACTCTTCGTCGCGCTGCGCCTGCTCGAAAGCGGCCGTGGCCTCGACGCGCGCGCTCTCGGCGGCGCGCCACGCGGCCCACGCCGCCGCGACGCGCGCGGCGTCGGCGTCGAGGCCGCCGAAGGCGTCGAGCGTATCGCGATGGTTCACCGGCACCAGCAGACCGTGCTGCTCGAACTGGCCCTGGATCTCGACCAGCGTCTCGCCCAGCCGCTTCAGCAGGCCGACCGAGGCGGGCTGGTCGTTGACATAGGCGCGGCCGCGGCCGTCGGCGCCGACGACGCGGCGCAGCAGCAGGGTGTCGCCCTCGTCGGCCACGCCCTGCTCGGCGAGGATGGCGTGCGCGGGGTGACTATCGGACAGGGTGAACTCGGCGCCGACCACGGCCTGTGTCGCGCCCGTCCGCACGACGCCCTGCGCCGCCCGGCCGCCCAACGCGAGGCTGAAGGCGTCGAGCAGGATCGACTTGCCGGCACCGGTCTCGCCGGTGAGCGCGCCCAGGCGCGAGCCTTTGCCCGTCGGGAAGGTGAGGTCCAGCTTCTCGATCAGAACGAAGTCGCGGATCGAGAGACAGCGCAGCATCAGAAGATCGATTGCCAGACGCGGCCGAGCCAGGAGCGCTCGTCCTTCTCCGGCCGCAGATCGACGCCTTCGAGGAGAAAGTAGGTGTCGGCGTACCAGTCGCTGCCCGGGAAGTTATGCCCCAGCACGGCGGCGGCCATCTTGGCCTCGTTGGCCACGCCCAGCGCGAGATAGCATTCGACCAGCCGGTGCAGCGCCTCGGGCGTGTGCGTCGTGGTCTGGTACTGCTCGATGACGCGGCGGTAGCGGTTGATCGCCGCGACCCATTGCTTGCGCGTTTGGTAGAAGCGGCCGACCTCCATCTCCTTGCCGCCGAGATGGTCGACGGCGAGGTCGATCTTCAGACGCGCGTCGCGGGCATAGGGCGTGTCGGGAAAGCGCTTCACGACCTCGCCCAGGGACGTCAGCGCCTGCTCGGTCATGCGCTGGTCGCGGCCGACATCGGAGATCTGCTCGTAGTAGCTCAGCGCCTTCAGATAGTAGGCGTAGGGCACGTCGCGGTGGCCGGGATGGAGACCGATGAAGCGGTCGAGCGCGATGATCGCGTCGTCGTACTTGTTGGCCTGGTAGTGGGAGAAGGCGAGCATGATCTGCGCCTTGACCGCCCAGACCGAATAGGGGTGCTGGCGGTCGACCTCCTCGAAGGCCTTGGCGGCGTTCTTGTAGTCGCTGGAGCCCAGAGAATCGAGCGCGCGGTTGTACAGCGCCTCGACCGGTGCCTCGGCGTAGGTCTTGTCGTCGTCGCTGCCGCCGAATATGCCGCAGGCGCCCAGCGCCAGGGTTGTCGCCAATGCCAGCGCCCTCGCCGCCGCACCCGCGTACCGTCGCATTGCCAGCCTCATTCTGACCGTCATGGATTCTTCCGTCGCACCGGCACTGGGGATACGCCGGCAGCCCGGCTTATAGCATAGGACGGCAAAGAAAACGGGGGCGCGAAGGCCCCCGGAAGTAACGTGTGGAGATACGAAAACCGGCCGGGCGTGACCGCCCGGCCAACGCGGTCAGTTCGCCTGGCGGCGCAGGAACGCCGGAATCTGCAGATCATCCTCCTCGCGCGTCGCTTTGGCGCGGGACGTGGCGTCCAACCCGCTGAGCGACGGCTGGATTGCGGTAACGACGGCGGCCGGACGCTGCGGCGGCAGGGGTTCGATCACCTTGGGCGTCTCGGCGACCGGCTGGGGCGCCACGGGCGCCGTCGGCCTCGTTCCACCGATCAGACCGGTCACCTTCTGGAGCAGGCTCGGTTTGGTGACCACGGTCGGCGCGCGTACCGGTTCCGGCGGCTTGACCGCGACCGGCGCCGGCTTGACGGCCGGCGCGAGGCGACCCGCACGCATGTCGGCCTCGATGCGCGGCGCGGCGGCGATGGTCGGCTCGATGACCGGCGCCGCCAACGGCAACTCGGCAGGCGCCGTCGCGGCCATCTCGACCGTCGACTCGGCCACCATCTCCGCCGTCGGGGCCGGGGGCGTGGCGACCGGCTCGGGCGCGGCCATCTCGGCCATGGCGGGCGCGGCGGCTTCCGCCACCGGCGCCGGAGGCGGCGCCATCATCGGCGGCGGTGGTGGCGCAGCCGCTGCCATCGGCGCCGGAGCCGCGGTCATGACCGGCGGCGCCTGCGGGATCGTGGCGTAGGCCGACGGTGGACGCTGCGGCGTAATGATGCGCTGCAGGTGCGGCTGGCCGGTCTGGATCGACCGGTTGTCCATGTTGATAAGGGTCGGCTGCGGCTGGGTCATGACCGCCGCGGAGATGCCGGTGGCGACGACCGAAACCCGCATGCGGCCCTGCATGGCGGCGTCGAAGGTCGAGCCGAAGATGATGTCGGCGTCGGGGTCGACTTCCTCGCGGATGCGGTTGGCCGCCTCGTCGACCTCCAGCAGGGTCATGTCGAGCCCGCCGGTGATGTTGATCAGGACGCCCTTGGCGCCCTTCATCGAGGCGTCTTCCAACAGCGGGTTGGAGATCGCAGCCTCGGCCGCGGCCTTGGCGCGATCCGGGCCCTCGGCCTCGCCGGTGCCCATCATCGCCTTGCCCATCTCACCCATGACGGTCCGGATGTCGGCGAAGTCGAGATTGATCAGGCCGGGCATCACCATCAGGTCGGTGACGCCGCGCACACCCGAGTAGAGGACGTCGTCGGCCATCTTGAAGGCGTCGGCGAAGGTCGTCTTCTCGTTGGCGATCTTGAACAGGTTCTGGTTGGGAATGATGATCAGCGTGTCGACGAACTTCTCCAGCTCGGAGATGCCGTCGTCGGCCATCATCATGCGGCGCCGTCCCTCGAAGTGGAACGGCTTGGTCACCACGCCGACGGTCAGGATGCCCTGGTCGCGCGCGGCCTGGGCGATGACCGGCGCGGCGCCGGTGCCCGTGCCGCCGCCCATGCCGGCGGTGACAAAGACCATGTTCGACCCTTCGAGGGCGGCCATGATCTCGGGAAGCGCTTCCTCCGCGGCCTGCTTGCCCACGGCCGGACGCGCACCGGCGCCGAGACCCTGGGTGATGCTGATGCCGAGCTGGATGCGGCGATCTGCCAGCGACTGCCCGAGGGCCTGAGCGTCCGTGTTGGCGACCACGAACTCCACGCCTTCAAGAGCCGAGCTGATCATGTTGTTCACAGCATTGCCGCCAGCGCCGCCCACACCGATCACGGTGATACGCGGCTTTAGGTCGGACTCCTGCTGTGGGAGCGACAAGCTAATCGTCATGGCATTGTCTCCACACGTAGACGAGGGGTGATCTTCGTTGGATGACGTCGCGGTATTTTTTGATGTGACCGTCGACGGCGCCGGCGTTTTTTGTGCCGGTCAGATGGGGAGTGCCAGTCCCGCCCGCGATTCTAGACTAAAAGTTCTCACGTATCCAACTGCCAATTCTCCCCAAGCGCCCGACAGCCGGCTCGGCTGTCTGGTTCGCCTGTTGCGGCTGGCTGGTGGCCTGCTGGGCGGCATGAATCAGCAGGCCGGCGCAGGCGGCGTAGGCCGGACCGCCGGTCGACTCGGCCAGGCCGGCGACACGGATCGGCCCGCCGATGCGCACTTTCTTCTTCAGGATGTCGGCGGCGACGTCGCCCAGCCCGTCGAGCTGGCTGGCGCCGCCGACCAGCACGGCCCGGCCGCCCGCCAGACGGTCGACGCCGCTGGCCTCGAGCCGGCTGCGTACCAGCTCGAAGGTCTCCTCGACCCGTGGCCGGATGATGCCGACCAGGATGCTGCGCGGCACGTGGTTGGGAGTGGTACGCTCCTGCTCGCCGATCAGCGGCACGTCGATGATGTCGTACTCGTCGTTAGGCTTGGCGCGGGCGCGGCCGATCAGGGTCTTCATGCGCTCGGCGTCGGCGATCGGCGTCGATAAGCCGCGGGCGATGTCGCTGGTCACGTGCATGCCGCCGATCGGGATCGAATCGACGTGCACGAGATGGCCGTCATAGAAGACCGCGATCGAGGTGGTGCCGCCGCCCATATCGACCAGCGTGGCGCCGAGGTTGCGCTCGTCGGCAACCAACGAGGCCAGCCCCGAGGCATAGGCCGAGACGACGCGGTCGGCGATGTCGAGATGGGCACGCTTGACGCAGATCCCGAGGTTGCGCATCGCGCCGGTGGCCGCCGTCACCAGGTGGATCTGCCCGCCCAGCCGCTCGCCATACATGCCGCGTGGCTCGACCACCGCCGAGCCGTCGACGGTGTAGCCGATCGGCAGGGTGTGGATCAGGTCGCGATCAGCGGTCTCCGCCGGCAGGTGCACCTGCGACAGCAGGCGCCGCACGTCGCGCTCGCCGATCTCGTGGTTGCCGACCTGCACATCGAGCTGCTGGTTGTGCGAGGCCGGCTGGCCGCCGCCGACGCCGACCAGCACCTCCCGCACGGTCTCGCCGCACATCTCCTCGGCCGCGCTGACCGCCGAGGAGATCGCGCGGGTGGCGGCCTCCATGTCGACGATGTTGCCGGAGCGCAGGCCTGTCGAGTGATGCTGGCCGATGCCGATGACGCGCAGGCCGGAGCCGTCGATCCGCGCCACGAAGCAGACGACCTTGCTCGTGCCGATGTCGAGCGCCGCGACGATACCGTTCCTCGCCTTGATCACTTTACTCACCCTTCAAGTCTTCTGGCCGCTGCGCGGCTTGCCGTCTGGGGCAGGTTGCGTCGCCGGGGGCCTGGCGACGGGGGGATTGGCTGGGCCACCAGTCGTTGCCGGCGGCGATGGGGGTGACGATGGCGCGGGCTCCGAGCGCCCGCCCACCGACAGCAGCGGATCGGGCGCGCCGGCGCGGCGCAAGGTGATGCGGTCGGGCAGCCGCAGATCGATCACCGAAAGGTCACGCGACAGCAACTGGTCGCTGCGATCCAGCTCGAGCACGCGCTTGAGCGCCTCGCCGGCGCCCTCCTCCGGCAGACGGATCTGCAGGCCGCCATCGAGGATCAGGTTCCAGCGCCGCTGGCCGACGAAGACCGCGGCGCGCAGCTTGTCGGCGATCGGCTTGGCGTCCTGCAGCAGCAGGAATAGCCCGGCGACCTGTTCCGGCGCGCCCTCGCCGGAGAGCAGCAAGCGCACCGAGCTCTCCGCTGGATCTACGGTGCGCACCTTGCGGCCCGAGCGGTCGATCAGGATGTATTCGGCGACGCTCGCGCCATCGACGCCGATGGTCTTCGACTGCCACAGCGCCACGGCCTGGCGCTCGCGCAACGCGACATGGATGGTGTCGGGCCAGCGCCGCTCGACGGCCGCGTACTCGACCCATTCGATGCGCTCGAGCCGCTCGCGCGCGCCGTGCAGATCGACGGTCAGCAGCGAATCGCCGCGCGCGGCGTTGAGCGCCTTGAGCACCGCGTCCTTGGTGACGTGCTTGCGGCCCTCGACCGTGACGTCCATCAGCGGGAACGGCGCGAATCCTGTTACGCGTTTCTTGGCACCCTCGATCCAGGCCTTGCCGTCGTCCACGGCGCCGCTCTTCCACAGCGCGTAACCGGCGATGGCGCCGCCGCCCAGGGTCATGACCACGACGCCCAGGATGACGGCGGCGCGCCACGACACCCGCAGGCGAAAGCGCTTGTGCGGGGTCTTGCGGCCATGCGTGGGCCGTGCCGTGCCGGGCCGCGGCGCGCCCGGCCGCCGCGAGGCGCCGCGACGCGGGCGGACATCGATGTCCTTGCCGAAGGGCGTGGTGGTTACGGCGGGCATCGCGCGTTCTCCACCAGCCAGGCCACGAGCTGCGGGAATTCGATTCCGGCCCACTTCGCCTGCTCCGGCGCCAGCGACAGCGGCGTCATGCCGGGCTGGGTGTTGAGCTCGAGGATCACCAGCCCTTCGGTGCCGGGCTTGCTGTCGTCCCAGCGCAGATCGGCGCGTGTCAGCCCCGAGCAGCCCAGCGCGCGATGCGCCGACAGCGCCCAGTCCATCGCCAGGTCGCGCACGGCGTCGGGAATCGGCGCCGGCACGAGATGCTGCGTGACGCCCTCGGTGTACTTCGCCTCGTAGTCGTAGAACGCCACGGTGGGGCGCAGCTCGGTCACGGTCAGCGCGCGATCGCCCAGCACCGCCACGGTGAGCTCCCGGCCGGGCACGTACTTCTCGACCAGCACGCGATCGCCGAACTTCACCTCCGCCTCTTCGACCGCGGCGAGATTGCCGCCCTCGCGCACGATGTGCACGCCGATGCTCGAGCCCTGGTCGATCGGCTTGACCACGTAGGGCCGGGGCATCGGATCGCCCGACAGCAGCGCGCGGCGCTCGATCACCATGCCCTCGGCGCAGCGCATGCCCAGCGAGTTGAAGATATGGCGCGACAGCGGCTTGTCCATCGCCACCGCCGAGGCCAGCACACCGGAATGAGTGTAGGGCACGCGCAGGATGTCGAGCACGCCCTGCATGCAGCCATCCTCGCCCCACTTGCCGTGCAGCGCGTTGAACACGACCTCGGGGCCGCCGCCCTTGGCCGGGCGCAGCGCTTCGATCAGCGCCGGCAGGTCGCGCGTCACGTCGATCTCGGTCACATCGTAGCCGGCGCTGCGCAGGCCGGCGGCGCATTCGCGGCCGGTGATCAGCGACACCTCGCGCTCGGGCGACCAGCCACCCTTGAGGACCGCGACGCGCTTGCTCATGCCGGCGCTCCCGGCGTCACGGGCGCCGCAGCGAACGCGCCGATGCGCTTGATCTCCCACTGCAGCGCCACGCCGCTTTGCGCGAAGACGCGACGGCGCACCTCCTCGCCCAGGGTCTCGATGTCGTGCGCGGTGGCGTCACCCGTGTTGATCAGGAAGTTGCAGTGCTTTTCCGAGACCTGCGCGCCGCCGATCCGCAGGCCACGACAACCGGCGCGGTCGATCAGCTCCCAGGCCTTGGCGCCGGGCGGGTTGACGAAGGTCGAGCCGCCGGTGCGGCTGCGCGGCTGGCTGGCCTCGCGCGCCTGGTCGATCTCGACGATGCGCGCGCCGATCGCGCCCTGCTCGCCGGCGCGGCCACGCAAGGTGGCGCTGACAAAGATCGCGTCCTCGGGCGCGACACAGTGGCGATAGGTGAAGCCCAGCTCGGCGGCCGACAGGGTGCGCCGCGCGCCGTCGCGGCTGACCATCTCGGCCTGCTCGACGATATCCTTCATCTCACCGCCATAGGCGCCGGCGTTCATGCGCAGCGCGCCGCCGATCGTGCCCGGCACGCCGCTCAGGAATTCCAGCCCGGCCACGCCGTGGTCACGCGCGGTGAGCGCCACGTTGAGATCGAGCGCGCCGGCGCCGGCGACGACCGACGTGCCGGCGACCCGCACATCGACGAAACCGCGCAGCAGGCGGATCACCACGCCGCGCACGCCGCCGTCGCGCACCAGCAGGTTCGAGGCGACGCCGAGCACCGTGACCGGGATATCGCGCGGCAACGCGGCGAGGAACGCCGAGAGATCCTCGATATCGGCGGGCCGGAACAGCACCTCGGCGGTACCGCCGACGCGGAACCAGGTGACCGGTGCGAGCGGCGCATCGGCGGTCAAGCGACCGCGCGCCTTGGGCAGCCGGTCGATCAGATGCGGGGCGGAACGAGCACCGGCCATCATGCGACCGACCCGGGATCATTGGCCACGGCGCGCGGCGCCTGCTGCGTCGCGAGCTGTTGCAGCTGGCCGGGCAGCGCGTGCGCCCAGGCGGTGATGTTGCCAGCGCCGAGGCAGACCACCACGTCGCCTGGCCGCGCGATGCTCCACACCAGCGCGGGCAGCTGGCCGGGGCCGTCGAGCGCGAAGACCCGCTGGTGGCCGGCGCGGCCGACGCGCTCGACCAGCATGTCGCGATCGATGCCGGCGATCGGCGCCTCGCCCGCGGCGTAGACGTCGGCGACCACCACGGCGTCGGCGTCGCCGAAACAACGCGCGAAGTCGTCGCGCAGATCGCGCAGGCGGGTGTAGCGATGCGGCTGGACCACGGCGATCACCGCGCCCGAGCCGCCATAGGCCTGGCGCGCGGCCCGCAGCACGGCGGCGATCTCGACCGGGTGGTGGCCGTAGTCGTCGATCACCGTGATTCCGTGCGCCTCGCCGGTGCGCGTGAAACGGCGGCGCACGCCGCTGAAACCCGCCAGGCCGCGCTTGATGGTCTCGTCGTCGATGCCCATCTCGTGCGCCACGGCGATGGCGGCCAGCGCGTTCTGCACGTTGTGCTGGCCGAACATCGGCAGGCGCAGCCCGGTCATCATCGCCGACTGGTTGGTCGCGCGATTCTCGATCATCACGTCGAAATCGGCGCCGTTGCGGTCGAGCTTGAGGTTCAGCGCGCGAACGTCGGCGCTGGCGCCCAGGCCGTAGGTGACGATCTTGCGATCGGCGACGCGCGGGATGATCGCCTGGACCTCGGGATGGTCGCTGCACAGCGCGGCGAAGCCATAGAACGGGATGTTCTCGACGAAGCGCACGAAGGCGGCGCGCAGCGCGTCGAAATCACCGTAGTGGTCGAGATGCTCGGGGTCGATGTTGGTGACGACGGCGATGGTCGCCGGCAGGCGCAGGAACGAGCCGTCGGATTCATCGGACTCGACCACCATCCAGTCGCCCTGCCCTAGCCGCGCGTTGGTGCCGTAGGCGTTGATGATGCCTCCGTTGATCACCGTCGGATCGAGATGCGCCGCATCGAGCAGAGCGGCGATCAGCGAGGTCGTCGTCGTCTTGCCGTGCGTGCCGCCGACCGCCACCGACCATTTCAGGCGCATCAGCTCGCCCAGCATCTCGGCGCGGCGCACCACGGGGGTGAACCGCGCGCGCGCCGCCAGCACCTCGGGATTGTCGGGCTTCACCGCCGAGGACACGACCACGACCTGCGCCGCGCCGACGTTCTCGGCGCGATGGCCGATCATGACCTTCATGCCCAGCGAGGCCAGCCGCTTGCAGTTGGCGTTGTCGGTGAGATCGCTGCCCTGGACCTTGTAGCCGAGATTGTGCAGCACCTCGGCGATGCCCGACATGCCGATGCCGCCGATGCCGACGAAATGGATCAGGCCGATATTCAGCGGCAGGGCTCTCACCTGGGCGCACTCCCGTTCATCACGCCGACGACGATATCGGCCAGGCGCGACGCGGCATCGGGGTGGCCGGCGTCGCGCGCCGCCTTGGCCATGTCGGCGAGCCGCCGCGGATCGGCGAACAAGGTCTCGAGCTGCCGCCGCAGCGCGTCGGCCGTGAAGGCCTCGTGCGGCAGCAGTATGGAAGCGCCCACCTCGTCGACCGCCAGGGCGTTCGCGCGTTGATGGTCCTCAGTTGCGTGGGGGAAGGGGATGAGGACCGATGGCCGGCCGGAAGTCGTAAGCTCGGCCACCGTCGACGCCCCCGCCCTCGCGACAACGAGGTGGGCCCCGGCCAAACGCGCCGGGAAGTCTCGGAAGAACGGCGCGCATTCGGCATCGATGCCGCGCGCCGCGTAGAAGGAACGCACCCGCTCGAGATCCTCGGCGCGGCATTGCTGCGCCAAGCGCAGGCGTTGCCGCAGCCCGTCGGGCAACGCGGCGATCGCCTCGGGAATCACCGTGCTGAACGAGGCCGCGCCCTGGCTGCCGCCGATCACCACCATGCGGATCGGCCCGTCGGCGGCGGGCGGCTCATAGGCCACCTCGCGCAGGCTGCGCACCGCGTCGCGCACGGGATTGCCGACGAGATGGATGCGCGGATCGCCATCGGCGAGGTGACGGACCTTGCGGAACGATGTGGCGATGGCGCGCGCGCCGGCCGCGGCGACGCGATTGGCGCGACCGAGCACCGCGTTCTGCTCGTGCACGATGCGCGGCACGCCGCGGAAGCGCGCCGCCAGCAGGGTCGGCACCGAGGCATAGCCGCCGAAGCCGACGACCACCGAGGGCCTCACCCGGCCGATCACGCCGAAGGCTTCGGCCGTGCCCATCGCCAGGCCCAGCGTGTTGGCGAGCCGGCGCGCGATGCCGCCGGCGCTCGGGCTGCCGCCGCGCACGTGGTGCACCGGATGGCGCGCCAGCTCGCCGGGCCACTGCCTGCCGCGATCATCGGTGATCAGCGCCAGGCTGACGCCGCGCGCGACGAGCTCGCCGGCCAACGCTTCGGCCGGAAAGACATGACCACCGGTGCCGCCGGTGGCGAGGACGACGGGCTGCGCGCTCACGCCGCCTCCCCAAGGCCGGCGCGCTCGCGCGTCAGCGCCAGCAGCATGCCCACCGCGAGAGCCACGGAGATCGCCGACGAGCCGCCATAGGAAATGAACGGCAAGGTCATGCCCTTGGCCGGCATCAGCTGGATGGTGGAGGCGAAGTTGATCGCCGCCTGCAGGCCGAACTGGATGGCCAGACCACTGGCCGCCAGCATGATGAACAGGCTGGTCTCCTTCATCGAGCGCACCAGCGAGCGCAACACCACGAAGACAAACAGCGCGACGATGAACAGACAGGTGATCAGGCCGAACTCCTCGCCGGCCACCGCCATGACGAAGTCGGTATGGGCATCCGGCAGCAGCGCCTTCACCGTGCCCTCGCCCGGCCCCCGGCCGAACAGGCCACCGCTGCCGAAGGCCTCGAGCGACATGTTGACTTGATAGTTGTCGCCCGAGTCAGGATAGATGAACCGGTCGATGCGGCTTTGCACGTGCGGGAACGCAAGGTAGGCGCCCACCATCGATCCTACCGCGCCGATCGCGCCAAAGCCGACGACCCAGATCGGCATGCCGGCGAGGAAGAACTGCGCCGACCACACCGCGGCGACGACGATCGTCATGCCGAGATCGGGCTGGCCGACCAGCAAGCCCATGACGAACAGGAACAGCACGGTCGCCAGCAGATAGCCGGGAAAGGACGGATTGAGCTTCTTCTGGGCGAAGAGCCAGGCGGAGATCACCGCGAGGCTCGGCTTGACGAACTCCGACGGCTGCACGGTGCCGAAGCCGGGCAAGGACAGCCAGCGGCGCGCACCCTTGATCTCCGTGCCGATCACATAGGTGCCGACAAGCCCGACCACGCTGGCGGCGAAGATGAGCAGCGCGAGGCGCCGGACCATGCGCGGCGAGGCCATCGAGGCGATCAGCAGGACACCCAGCGCCAGAGGCAGGAACATCAGCTGACGGCGCACGAAATGGAACGACTCGACGGGAATACGCTCGGCGGCCGGCGGCGAGGCCGCCATGGTCATCATGATGCCCAGCGCCATGATCACGAGGATGGCGCCCAGGGTCCAGCGATCGACCGTCCACCACCAGCGACCGACGACCGACGTGTCGTTGCGCGAGACCGTGATCATGCCGCGGCCCCCGTCTCGACGACGGCGCCCGGCAGCGCGCGCGCCATGGAACGGAAGGCGTCGCCGCGCGCTTCGAAGTTCGGCCACTGGTCGTAGGACGCGCAGGCCGGCGACAGCAGCACCACGGCCCCGGCGCGACGCTCGCGCTGCGCCATGGCGTGCGCCTGGTCGAGCGCGGTCTTGAGGTCGCCGGAGCGCGTGTACGGCACGCGGCCCTCGAGCGTGGCGGCGAAGGGCTCGCTCGACGCGCCGACGAGGAAGGCGTGCACGACACGCGAGAACCATTGCGACAGCGGCGCGATGCCCTCGGCTTTCGCCGTGCCGCCGACGATCCAGTAGATCGTATCGTAGGCGGCGAGCGCCTTGTCGGTGGCGTCGGCGTTGGTCGCCTTGCTGTCGTTGATATAGACGATGTCGCCGATGACGGCGACGCGCTCCTGGCGATGCGCCAGGCCGGGATAGCTGCGCAACCCCTGTTCCACGGCCGTCGCCGACAGGCCGAGCGCGCGACAGGCTGCCCAGGCGGCGGCGGCGTTCTGCCAATTGTGCGCGCCGGGCAGGGTCTTGATGCCGCGCAGATCGACCGTCGCGCCATCGCCGGCATCGCGCAGGATGCCGCCGTCGACCGCGACGCCCGACGGCGCGGCGCCCTTCACCGTGACGCCGATGGTCCTGCGGCTGCCCGTGAGCCGTGCGGCCTCCGCCTTCGACACCTCGTCGTCGACGCCGATCACGGCGACATCGGTCGGTCGCTGATTGTCGAAGATGTGGCGCTTGGCGGCGATGTAGCCCGCCAGGTCGCCGTGGCGATCGATGTGGTCGGGCGTGATGTTCAGCCAGACGGCGACGTCGAAGCGCAGGCTGGGCACCAACTCGAGCTGGAACGACGACATCTCCAGCACGTAGACGCCGTCGGCGCCGAGCGGCCGGAAATCCAGTGCCGCCGGCCCGAGATTGCCGCCGATCTCGCAGTCGACGCCCGCCGTGCGCAGGACATGGCCGATCAGCGCCGTCGTCGTCGACTTGCCGTTGGTGCCGGTGATGCCGACGAAGCGCGCCTTGGAGCCGCTGCGGGCGAGCAGGTCGATGTCGCCGATCAACGGCACGCCGGCCATCTTCGCCGCCGCCGACGCCGGGTGCGGCTTGGGAAAGGAATGCGGGATGCCCGGGCTCATCACCAGACCGGCGACGCCGTACCAGTCGATGCCCGCAGGATCGGCGATGCGCACGCCTTCGGCGGCCAGTGCGTCGCGCTTGGCCGCGTTGTCGTCCCACGCCGTGAACTCGATCCCCGCCGCCTTCAGCGCGCGCGCCGCCGCGAGGCCGCTGCGGGCGAGCCCGAGCACCACGAAGCGCGATCCGCGAAGGGCGGAGAGGTCGATCATCGGCGCCTCACCGCAGCTTCAGCGTGGCCAGCCCGGCCATCGCCAGGATGGTGGCGATGATCCAGAAGCGGATGACGATGGTCGGCTCGGCCCAGCCTTTCTTCTCGAAGTGATGGTGCAGCGGCGCCATGCGGAAGACGCGCTTGCCGGTGAGCTTGAACGACACGACCTGAACGATCACCGACACGGTCTCGAGCACGAACAGCCCGCCGACGATGCCCAGCACGATCTCGTGCTTGATGATCACCGCGATGGCGCCCAGCGCACCACCCATGGCCAGGGAGCCGGTGTCGCCCATAAAGACCATGGCAGGCGGTGCGTTGAACCACAGGAAGCCCAGCCCGCCGCCGATCAGCGCGGCGCAGATCACCGCCAGCTCGCCGGAACCCGGTATGCCATGCAGTTGCAGGTAGTTGGTGTAGACCGAGTGGCCGACGAAGTAGCTGATGATCCCGAAAACGCCGGTGGCGATGATGACGGGCACGATCGCCAGCCCGTCGAGGCCATCGGTGAGATTGACGGCATTGGAGGCGCCGACGATCACCAGCACCGCGAAGACGAAGAAACCGATGAGGCCCAGCGGCACCAGCACGTTCTTGAGGAAAGGCAGCGCCAATTGGTAGCGCAGCGGCGCCGGCGAGGCCTCGGCGACGACGGCTATGGCCACCACGGCGAAGACGACCGAGACCGCCAGCTTCAGCCAACCCGGCAGGCCCGCCGTGTTGCGCTTGGTGACCTTGAGGAAGTCGTCGAGGAAGCCGATCGCGCCGAAGCCGAGCGTGACCAGCAGCACGACCCAGATGTAGCGGTTGCCCAGGTCGGCCCACAGCAGGGTGGCGACGGTGAGCGCGATCAGAATGAGAAAGCCGCCCATCGTTGGCGTGCCCTTCTTGGTCAGCAGATGGCCCTCCGGACCGTCCTCGCGGATCGGCTGGCCCTTGCCCTGACGGCTACGCAGCCAGGCGATCAGCCGGCCGCCGATCAGGAAGGACAGCAGCAGCGCGGTCATGAAGGCGCCGCCCGCCCGGAACGTGATGTACCGGAAGAGATTCATCGGCGAGAACTGGTCCGCCAGCGGCGCCAGGTAATAGAACAGCACGTCCGTTCAGCCCTTTCCCGGTCCGCCGCTCACCGCACCCATCGCCAGGATGGCGTCGACGACCACTTTCATCTTGGAGCCCAGCGAGCCCTTGACCGCCACGACGTCGCCGGCGCGCAGCCTTTCGACAACGCGCTGCGCCAGCCGCGCCGAATCGACCGCATGGACCGCGCGCAGCGACGCCGGCAGCGCCGCCCGCAGCTTTTCCATGTTCGGCCCGCAGGTGAACACCTGCGATACGCCGGCCGCCTCGATGTCGGGTGCCAACCCGACATGCGCAGCCTCGGCCTCGGCGCCGAGCTCGAGCATGTCGCCCAGCACCAGCACCCGTCGGCCGCCAGGAGCGGGCATGACCATCGCGACATTCGACAGCATGGCGCGCACCGCGATCGGGCTGGCGTTGTAGCTTTCGTCGATAAGCTCGATGTCGCCACCGCCCAGCGCCACCCGGCGACGCGCGCCGCGCCCGGCCGGCGCGGAGACGCTGGCGAGCGCCGCCGCCGCTGCCGGCACGTCGGCGCCCAGCGCCTCGACCGCGGCCAGCACGGCGAGGCTGTTGCGCGCCCAGTGCAGGCCCGGCGCGCCGACGCGATAGCGAAGTTCGCGGCCCAGGACCAGCGTCGCAACGTCGCTGCCGTTCACATCTGTTCCACAGGAGGTCAGGCGCACGTCGGCCGCGGGATGCTCGCCGAAGCTAATGATCCGCCGCACGCCGTGGCCGTGCGCGATCACCACCAGCGCGTCGAAAAACGGGGAGTCGCGCTCGAGAATGGCGGTGCCGCCGGTCGCGCCGGCAAAGATCTGGCCCTTCTCGCGCACGATGGCCTCGATCGTGCCGAAGTGCTCGATATGCACCGGCTGGACCGTGGTGATGATGGCCACGTCGGCGCGCACCATGCGTGCCAGCGGCTCGATCTCGCCGGGATGGTTGGTGCCGACCTCGAAAACGCCGAATCGCGCGTCGACCGGCAGGCGAGCCAAGGTCACCGGCACGCCGATGTGGTTGTTGAAGCTCGCGGTGGCGGCGTGCGTCGGGCCCTGCCGCGACAGCACGTGGCGCAGCGCGTCCTTGGTGCCGGTCTTGCCGACGCTGCCAGTGACGGCGATCGCCTTGGCCGTGGATCGCGCGCGCGCCATCACGCCCATCGCCGCCAGGCCCTTCAGCGAATCCACGACACGCAACAGGGGCCCACCGGCGGCCTCGACGCTGAGCGCCGGGTCGTCGACGAGGGCCGCGGCGGCGCCGCGCTCGAATGCGGCGGAAACGAAGGCATGGCCGTCGCGATCGCCGCGCAGCGCGACGAACAGATCGCCGCGCTCCAGCGAGCGCGTGTCGATGGCGATGCCGGTCGCCAGCCACGCTGGTCCCAGCGCGACGCCACCGGTCGCCGCCTGCGCGTCGGCGGTCGTCCAGAGCGGTCGCTTCACGAAGCCGACGCTCATGCCGCCGCTCCTGTCGCGCGATCGCCCGACAGCTCGCGCACGACCTCGGCATCGTCGAAGGGATGCGTCACGTCACCGATGGTCTGGCCGCGCTCGTGACCCTTGCCGGCGACGACGACGAGATCATCGGCGTTGCGCGCCGCATCGAGCGCCGCGGCGATCGCAGCGCGCCGGCCGTCACTCACCTCATGCACGTGATCGGCGCCCGCCGGCACGCCGCGCATGATCTCGCGGCGGATCTCAGCCGGCGCCTCGCTGCGCGGATTGTCGTCGGTGACGAGGACGAGATCGGCGAAACGCGCGGCGATGCCGCCCATGATCGGCCGCTTGGCGCGATCACGATCGCCACCGCAACCGAAGACCACGATCAGCCGGCCACGTGTGAACGGCCGCATGGTACGCAGCACGATCTCCAGCGCGTCGGGCTTGTGCGCGTAGTCGACATAAACCGCCGCGCCGGATCGTGCGCGGCCGACCAGCTCCAACCTGCCGGGTGCGCCGCGCAGACCGCCCAGAGTAGCGACCACGCGCTCCGCGTCTTCGCCCGCGGCGATCACCAGGCCGAGCGCCGCCAGCGCGTTGGCGGCCATGAAATCGCCGATCAGCGGTAGCTCGACTACGTGCGATCGCCCGAAGAGGGAGAGTGTCAGCGATTGCCCTCGGGCCGAAGGCCTTGCCTTCTCGAGCTTCAGCTCGCGGCCCTGCGCGCCATAGGTCCAGACCCGTACGCCGCGCCGCCGGCAGATCTCGGCCAGCGCGACGGCACGATCGGAATCGGCGTTGATCACCGCGGTGCCGTCGCGCGCCAGCAAATCGGTGAACAGACGCGTCTTGGCCGCGAAATACGCGTCCATGGTCGGGTGGTAGTCGAGATGCTCGTGCGTGAGGTTGGTGAAGGCGGCGGCACGCGGGCTGATGCCGTCGAGGCGGAATTGGTCGAGACCGTGGCTCGACGCCTCCATCACCACGCGGTCGACGCCGGCGTGCTTGAGGCTCGCGAGATCGGCATGCAGCGCCACCGGATCGGGCGTGGTCAGGCCCGGCGGCCTGTTGAGCGCCGGCGAGACGATACCCAGCGTGCCGACGCTGGCGGCGGGATGGCCCAGGGCGGCCCAGATCTGGCGCACGAAGTCGGCGGTCGAGGTCTTTCCGTTGGTGCCGGTGACGGCGACGATGGTCGAGGGTTGCGCGCCAGCGAAGGCCCGGGCGATGAGCGCCAGGGTGCGACGCGGCTCCGCCTCGCGCAGCACGACGGTGCCCTCGGGAACGCCGTCGAGCACGGCGTCGCGCCCGGCGAGGATTGCGACCGCGCCCGAACGGACGGCCTGCTTGGCGAAGCGCGCGCCATCGACCTTGTTGCCGGGCAGCGCGGCGAACAGATAGCCTGGCTTGACCGCGCGCGAATCCGCCGTGACTCCGGCGATCTCGCGATCCGAGGCGCGGTCCAGGTTGATCGGCAGGAGCTCGCTCAAGCGCAACTCAACGGCCTCCCGGCTGCGGGGTGGTGCCGAGGATCTGGTCGATCGTCGTGCCGGCGCTCTTTGCAGCGGCGGGCTTGGTCGTCGCCAGTGGCGGTGCCGGAGCCGCCGCGGGCTTCGCGGCCTCGCGCCCCGCCGCTGCATCGGCCGCCGCCATGGCCTTGGCGGCCGCGGCCGGATCGACCGGGGGAATACCATACAACACCGTGATGCGTTCGATGATCGCCTTCACCGAGGGCGCCGCCACCCAGCCGCCGGTGGCATAGCCCCCGGTTTCCTTTGTGCCCTTGGGCTCGTCGATCGACACCATCACGACGTAGCGCGGCGCGCGCATGGGAAAGGCGCCAACGAAGGAGCTGATCAGCGCCTTCTCGCGATAGCCGGCCTTGCCGGGCTTTTCCGCCGTCCCGGTCTTGCCACCGACCTCGTAGCCCGGCACGTCGGCCGACTTGCCGGTGCCTTCCGACACCACCAGCCGCAGCATCTCCCGCATTTGCTGCGAGGTCCTGGGCTGGATCACCCGAACCCCGACTTCCGCGGCCCGGGCGGCATCGCGCTTCAACAAGGTCGGTGGGTGGTAGATGCCGCCGTTGATCATCGCCGCCGTGCCCGATGCGACGTGCAACGGCGTCACCGACATGCCGTGACCGAAGGCGATCGTCAGCAGGTTGATCTTGCGCCAGTGCTTGGGAAACAGCGGCCGGCCGACTTCGGGCAGCTCGACCGGCACCGGCTTGAGGAAGCCGATCTTGTCATAGAAGGCGCGCTGGCCCTCGACGCCGAGTTCCAGCGCCATCTTGGCCGAGCCGATATTGGAGGAGAACTTGAAGATGTCGGCGACCGACATCACGCGGTGCTGGCCGTGATAGTCGTTGATGGTGAAGCGGTCAATCTTGATCGGCTCGCGCGCGTCGAAGGCCGAGCCCGGCGTGAAGCGCCCAGTGTCGAGCACCATCGCGGTGTTGAAGATCTTGAAGGTCGAGCCCTGCTCGTAGACGCCCAGGGTGGAGCGATTGAACAGCGCCTCGGGCGAGATCGTGCGGTGCTTGTTCGGGTCGTAGGCCGGCAGCGAGGCCAGCGCCACGACCTCGCCGGTGTTGACGTCCATCACCGCGGCGGTGGCGCCGATCGCCGAGAACTTCTGTACCGCGCGCGCCAGCTCCTGCTCGACGAAGCGCTGCAGGCGCAGATCGATCGACAGCGTGAGCTTCTCGCCCTGGCGCAGGCGCTGGTCGAAGGTCTTCTCGATGCCGGCGACACCGGTGTTGTCGACGTCGGTGTAGCCCAGGATATGCGGCGCCACGGCGCCCTGCGGGAAGATCCGCCGCTCCTGGTTCTGGAACTCGAAGCCGGGCAGGCCCAAGCGATTGACCGCGTCCTGCTCACGCGGGCTGAGGGCGCGTTTGACCCATACCCAGCTCTTGCCGGACTCGAGCTTCTCGCGGATGTCGTCGGGCTTGAACTCCGGCAGCACCGCCGAGAGCTTGCGCGAGGCCTCGTCGACGTCGATCACCTGACGCGGATTGACGAACAGCGAGGCCACCGGCAGCGAGGTCGCGAGGATCACGCCGTTGCGGTCGACGATCTCGGCGCGCTCCGCCCGCACCGTGTTGCCAGCCACCGCCGTGCCCGGGCCACCGCCCTCACCCGCCTCGCGCAGCAGCGAGACATGCGCCATGCGCAACGCGATGACGCCGAACAGCACGGCGAACAGAACGGCGGTGATCGACAAGCGTGAGCGTGCGACATCGAGCGCGTCGCGTGGCGTGGCCGTCGGGCGGTGGGGAACGGACAGCGGATCGTCGGCCGCGGGCACCTCGACATCGTCGGCCGGACGACGGCGCCACAGCCGCGCGATCACCGGCGACCTCCGGCCGGCAGTGGCGTCGGGGGCGGCGTCGCGGGTGGTGGCGGGGCCGGCGGCGCAGCCGCGGCCGGTGGCGGCGATTCATCCTCGTCGATGCCCGAGGTCACCGGCTCGGCGATCGCCGGCTTGGCCTGTGAAGGAGTGGAGGCTGGCGTTTTCACGCCAGCCTCCGTTCGCGCCGCGGCGGGGCGAGGGATCGCCGACGCTGAGGGGGCGTCGGCCTTTGAGGGGGCGTCCGACCCGGATTTTCCGGTGTCTGTGGCGATCGCCCCGCCCGCACGCCGCGGCGGAATCTGATTGATGGCGCCAATCTGGCGCATCGTGATGGGTTGCAGACGGATGTACTTCGCGTTGAGCGCCTCGATGCGATTGACTTCGCCGAGATGCGCCCACTCGACGCGCAGGATGTTGGTCGCGCGCTGGTTCTCGACGACCTGCCGGTTAAGCGCTTCGAGGCGCTCCTCCAGCCGCCGCTCGTGATACTTCACGACGAACAGGCCGATGCCGGTGAAGATCGCCGCCACGATCCAGAACACGACGCCGCGGTTGATCATGCCGGGCCTCCCGTTCTTTCGCCGACGCGCAGCTTCGCGGAGCGCGCGCGTGGATTGCGCGCGATCTCCGCCTCGCCCGGCTCGATCGGCCGGCGCGTGACCAGCCGCCAGCCCGGCCGGCGCGGATCGGCACGACGCGTATCGGGCAGATGTCGCGACGGCCGCGGGCCTTCCTCGGCGCGGTCGCGCAGGAAGCCCTTCACCACGCGGTCTTCCAGCGAATGGAACGAGACGACCGCGAGACGACCGCCGGGCGCCAGCACGCGCTCGGCCGCGGCGAGGCCGCGCTCGAGCTCGCCCAGCTCATCGTTCACGTGGATGCGCAACGCCTGGAAGGTGCGCGTCGCCGGATCGATCGCCGCACGCGACGCCGCCGGGCCCAGCGCGCGGCGCACGATATCGGCGAGCTGGCCGGTGCGCTCGATGCGCGTGGCCTTGCGCGCGCCGACGATGGCGCGCGCGACGCGGCGCGACTGGCGCTCCTCGCCGTAACGGTAGATCAGGTCGGCCAGTTCGCCTTCGTCGGTGTCGTTGACCACGTCGGCCGCCGAGGCGCCGCTCGTCGACATGCGCATGTCGAGCGGGCCGTCGAAGCGGAACGAGAAACCGCGTTCGGCGTTGTCGATCTGCATCGACGACACGCCGAGATCGAGCGTCACGCCATCGACCGTGCCGGGCGCCACATCGTTGGCCGCCAGCAAGGTGTCGAGATCGCCGAAGCGGCCCTCGATCAGCCGCAGGCGGCCGGCGTATTCGGCGACAAGGAGCTGGCCGGCATCGATCGCGGTGGGGTCGCGATCGATGCCGATTACGCGGCAGGAGGCCGCGCCCAGCAGCGCACGGGTGTAGCCACCCGCGCCAAACGTGCCGTCGACGAGCAGAGCGCCGTCGCGCGGCGACAGCGCGCCGACGACTTCCTCGACGAGGACGGGGATGTGAGGGGCGGCGATACGGGTCACGCTCATCGCCCGTCTCCGGGCAGCGGCACGACGCGGCGGCCGGCGACGCGCGCCATGAAGCGCTCACGCTCGCGCTCGGCCTGCGTCGACCAGGCGGCGGCGGTCCAGATCTGGAAATAGGAGTTTCGGCCCACGAAGGCGAGCTGGCCGGGCTTCTCGCCGCCACCACCGACACCCAGCGACGACCACATCGGCGCGGGAAGCGACAGGCGGCCTTCGCCGTCGAACGATACGTCGATCGCCACACTGGAGAGATAGGCCGCGTCGTTGTCGCCCTCGACGAAGAGCTCGGTCTCCAGCGTTCCGGCGCGCGCTTCGCTGTCGCTGCGCAGCTTGGCCATCAGCTGACCGAAGCCGCCCTTGCCCCGCGCGTCGATCGCGGCATGGGTCAGTGACGGGAAAGCGATGAAACCGTCGAAGCCATCCTGGCTGAGATGGGCGCGCCAAGCGGCCGGGACGGAAACCCGTCCCTTGCCGTCCACCTTCATCAGGTATGTGGATAGGAACATGTCCCATCCCCCATGCGCCCGGTCTTTGAGCCCCCTCCGCCCCACGCGGAACCGGTGGCATCCCATGCCGACATCGGCGGCTTACGGGATATCATGGGATATCATGGGAAAAAGCGGGCGTCAAACCTTTGAGCCGGCGAAAATGGACGCTTGGAGAATGGGTTAGCCCGAAACCTCCTAAATTTCCCAACGCCGCTAATGGTGCGGTTGCATGCGATAGCCCTCTACCCGCTGCGGAATTGACGATTCTAGATACACAATCAGTATATCCCGCATGCGTATCGTGGATTGAATCACGCTTTGTTCGATACGTCGACCGGTTACTGGCGAAACAAAAAAAGGGCCGCCGGGCGGCGAGACGCTTCCGCCCGCAGCCCCCGTGCCAGCCGGCTCACTGCAGCGGTGAGTCGACCGCACAAACCACGTTGTTGATGTAGAGGGCGCCCTGCGGGCCACGCGCCAGGGCCGAGACACGCTGGCCCGGCTCCAAGCCACGCAGCGTGACCTTGGCCTCATCGGCCAGGAGAGTATCGTTTTTGAAGCGGCAGATGATCTGCGCGTCGATGATGCGCTCGCCGTTGTTGGCGAGAATGGTGACGGTCTTGCTGAGGTTCGAAGAACGCGTGGTCTTCTCCTTTCAGCAATGGTTCACACGGGCCGCTATTCGCTTGAGGCGAGCGGCGACTCGAGAGACACGGGAACTCAAATGGCGGCGCGCGGCGCCGCGTCGGGTCAGCGCGGCGTGGTCGCTGCGCCGATGCCAGCGCCAACAGCGCCGCCGATCAGCGCGCCGCCCAGAACGGAAACGCCACCGGTCATCGCGCCCAGCGCGGCGCCGCTGGCGGCGCCGATGCCACCACCTGTCACCGCGCGTTGCCCCCAGGTGTTGCCGCAGGCCGCGAGCAGCAGTGACGCTGCGATCAGGACTGGCGCGACCCTCAGGCCGACGAGGATGTTGGTCATCGTCTTCTCCACCTTCTTCTTTGAGGCGGTCGCGCTCCGACCACCCGGCACCGACAAAATTGGTAGCCGCCAATGGCGACAATAAGGCCGACACTCCCTCATTCCAGCGCTTTGCCCGCCACGTTTTCGCCATCTTCGGCGCTTGTCGCAACCCGGTTCATTGACGAATATCCACCGCACGCGAGCAGCGAGGCGCAGGCTCGCGGGAGAGCGCCATGACCGCACCGATCGTCAAAGTGACCGACCTCGCCTGGGGCCGCCTGCGCGCGCCCGATCTGGATGTGATGGAGGAGTTCCTCACGCATTTCGGCATGGTGCGCTCGGCACGCACCGACAGCGCGCTCTACATGCGAGGCTCGGACGCACCACACCACATTCACGTCACCGAGAAGGGCGACGCGAAGTTCGTCGGCTTCGCCTATCACGCCGGCAGCGAGGACGATCTGCGCAAGCTCGCCGCCCTGCCCGGCGCCTCCGGTGTCGAGAGCATCGACGAGCCCGGCGGCGGCAAACGTGTGCGCCTGCGCGAGCCCAACGGCTATCAGATCGAGGTCGTGCACGGCGTCGCCGAGCTGCCGCCGATCGCGGTGCCGCGCGATCCGCCCAACAGCGGCGACGAGCCGCTGCGCCGCAAGGGCCGGCTGATGCGGCTGTCGAAATCGCCGACCATGATCAAGCGCATCGCGCACGGTGTCATGGGCACGCCAAAGCTCGAAGAGACGGTGAAGTGGTTCCGCGAAACGCTGGGCTTCGTCCGCTCGGACGACGTCTATGCCGGTGCGCCCGACAACGTCATCGGCTCGTTCAACCGGCTCGACCGCGGCGATGAGTATGTCGACCACCACGTCTTCTTCTGCATCCGCCACGAGAAGACGGGATTGAACCACCTGTCCTACGAGGTGCCGGACATCGACGCGGTGATGCAGGACCACGAATACCTGAAGAGCCTGGGCAAGTACGAGCACATGTGGGGCATCGGCCGCCATCTGCTGGGCAGCCAGGTCTACGACTACTGGTGCGATCCATGGGGCCGCACGCACGAGCGCTGGGCCGACACCGACCGGCTCAATACCGCGCAGGGCGGCAATCTGCTGAGCGTCGAGGAAGGCTTAGTCTCGCAATGGGGCGAACGCCCGCCGGAGAAGTTCCTGACGAACATCCAGCCCTAGAAGTCGGCTGCACGAGGGGAGAACGAGAGTGACACGTACGATACGCGCGATCGCGCTGGCCGCGATCGCGATGGGAGCGTTTTGCGCCGCCGCTGCGGCCCAGACCCCGCAGGAAGCGGCCGACTGGCTCAAGGGGCTGGGTATCAAGCTGAACTACAAGGACGCCACGCCCGAGCTGGTGCAGACGACCACATCGGTCGATTTCAACGGCCTGGCGCGCGACAAGACGCTCGATCCCGTCGACCTGGCCAAGCTCAAGGCATTCCCCAAGCTGATCGATGTCAGCCTCGGCAATCGGGCCGGTACCGATCAGGGCGTCGTCGAGCTGGTGAAGGCGGTACCGAAGCTGCAGCGCCTGAGCATCCACAATTCGGCGATCACCGATTCGGCGTTGGCCGAGGTCAGCAAGCTCACTGAGCTTACCGAACTGGTGATGTTCTCGACCAAGGTCACGCCGGCTTCGATGATCCATGTCGCCAAGCTCGCCAAGCTGCAGCGGCTGGACATCAGCGGCACCGCCATCGGCGACGAGGGGTTGGAGGCGATCAAGGCCCTGCCGGCGCTGCGCAATCTCTGGTTCAACAGCATGAAGGGCGTCACCCGCAAGGGCATGGCCGCGATCGCCGCCCTGCCGGCGCTACGCAACCTCGTCGTCCAGTTCGCCGAGATCAACGAGGAGATCGAGGAGCTGGCCAAGGCGCCGATGCTCGAAGAGGTCACCTTCATGGCGAGCAAGCTCGACGATGCCGGCGGCCAGCATCTCGGCAAGCTGAAGAACCTGCGCCGCCTCTTCGTCTGGAAGACCAAGATCACCGACAAGAGCATGCCGGCGATCGGCAGCCTGGCGAAGCTCGAGACGATCTACCTCAACGACACGGCGATCACCGACGCCGGGTTGAAGGAACTGGCGGCCAGCAAGGAGCTGCAGACGCTATGGCTCGACAATACCGCCATCACCGACGCGGGACTCGCGGCGCTGACCGGCCTGCCCAAGCTGTCGTGGATCAAGCTCGACAGCACCAAGGTGACCGACGCCGGCATGACATCGCTGGCGCAGATCAAGACGTTGACCTCGATCGGGCTCGCCAAGACCGCGGTCACCGAAGCCGGTCACAAGGTCCTGCTCGACGCCAATCCGAAGACCCGCATCAGCAAGTAGCCCGGGCAAAGCGTCAGACGGCCTGTAAGCCGGGTTCTGTTCCCGCCCCGCCGGCCGAGGCCTTGGAGCGTTCGACGACCATTCCTCTGGGGCGTGCGTCACCGCACGCCTCGCGCGACCGACCCGGACAGCGACGCGGAAACGCGTTTCGGCCGGTCGCCCGGCCTGTGCCATCCCTATTTGGTCTTGCTCCCGGTGGGGTTTGCCGTGCCGCTTCCGTTACCGGTCGCGCGGTGTGCTCTTGCCACACCCTTTCACCCTTGCCACGGGCCGAGGCCCGTTCGGCGGTCTGCTCTCTGTGGCACTTTCCCTGGGGTCGCCCCCGCCGGCCGTTAGCCGGCACCGTGTTTCCGTGGAGCCCGGACTTTCCTCGACGCACCTCTTGCGAAGCCACGCCGCGGCCGTCCAGCCGTCTGACGGCCCTCAGCTAGGCCTGCGCGCAGGCCGCGTCAAGCGCACGGGCCAGCGCCAGGCACTCGGCGTCGGCGCGGCCATCGATCCGAGCCGGCCGGAAGCGGCGCTGAAACGCGACGATGATATCGGCCGCGCCAACCTCGACGACGTCGCTAAAGCCCGAGTCGTCGCCATCGTCGATATAGGCGAAGCGACCAGCGCGCCTGCCATAGCGGTGCGGCGGTGGGTAGCCGATGCGCCGCAGGACGGCCAGCAGGGTGACCTCGTCGGCCGGCCCGGCGACCGCGGAAGCCACGGGCCACAGGCCGACACCCGCCGCGGCCAGCGCGCGCCAGAAGAACCGGCCGCCGGGGTCGTCCTTGCGTTTGGGCGCGATGTCGGAATGGCCGACCACGTTGCGCGCGACGATGCCGGGATGACGCGCGAGGATGCCGCGGCACAGAACGATCACCGCGTCGCGCTGCGCCTTGGGGTAGTCGTGGACGTTGCCGTCCATGTTGACGATCTCGATGCCGATCGAGCTTTCGTTCAGCACCCGCGCGCCGCCCCACCACGATAGCCCGGCGTGCCAGGCGACGCGGGCCTCGTCGACCAGCCGATAGACGTCGCCGTTGATGTCGACGACGTAGTGCGAACTGACACGGCCGAAGCGCAGCAGGTCGAGCGACACGTCGAGCGGCTGCGCGGTGTGATGCAGCACGAGATGCGCGACCGGCGACTCGCGCGGCGCGTGGTTGTTGGAGGGCGCCTCGATCATCGCACGAACCTAGCGCGCCGGTGCGCCTTCTGCGAGACGGCGCAGCGAGCGACGCGCTGGCCGCTCGATCGCGACATGCAGCGCGAAGGCGGCCAGCAGTGACAGGACGATCAGGGCGGCGAAGAACAGCCAGCCAGCCATGGACCCCACCCTGAGACCGAGCCGATCGAAGGTCCACCACAGGCATTCGAAGACGAACCAGTGCACGACGTAGAGCGCGTAGGACGCTTCACCGATCGCGCACGCCGTCCGGCTCGACAGGATCCCGGCCAATACGCCCCGTCCCGCGGCCACGCCCAAGAGGATGACGGCGAACAGCGCGACCAGCACGTGGTCCAGCCGCAGGGCAGGCGCGACCGGGATCATCAAGGCCACGGCGAGCGCGGCGGCGCTTGCGGCGAGCACGCCGCCCGCTGGTCGCGCGTCGCCGGATAGGTGCCAGGCGCGCCACAGGAGCACGCCGGCAAGGAATTCCGCCGCCACGCGCGCGCCGCCATGCGCCGCCGCGGTGTGCAAGGACTGCAGGCCGTGGGCGTGGGTGTAAATCGCGTGCGCCACCAGGCTTGTCAGCGCCAATACCAGACAGGCGAGCGCCGATCGCAGGCGCACGGCCGCGGCGAGCGCCGCCGGCAACAGCAGCGAGGCGGCCCATTCGTAGCTGAGACTCCAGCCCGGCGGGTTGATGCGCTCGGCATCGGCCCAGCCCCAACTCTGCATCAGGAGCGCGTAGAGCGACCACAGGCCCGGATCTTCGGCGACGCGCAGGCCGCCGCCGCCCAGGCCGCTCCAGCGTCCGATCTCGGCCTTGAGCGCGAACAGCGCCAGCACCACCAGCCAAACCGGCCAGAGCCGCGCCACGCGGCGACACAGATAGCGCGCGTAGAACGACAGCCCATCGCGCGCGAAGGCCGGCGCATAGACATGCGCCAACACGAAGCCCGAGAGGATGAAGAAAAGGTCGACGCCGAGATAGCCGTGGCGGATGACCGGCGGCGCGACGCCGGTAAAGGCAGTGGCGTGGAAGGCCACGACCCACAGCGCCGCCAGCGCCCGCAACCCGTCGAGCGCCGGCAGATGCGTCATCACGTGTCGGCGGGTTCGCTCGGCAGCGTGGCGCGCGCCTTATCGTATGCTGCGTTGATCGCGGCGAACTCGCGGTTGGCGAGCTCGATCGCCTCGGCCGGCAGGCCGCGCGCCATCAGACGATCGGGGTGGAACTCCAGCGCCAATCGACGATGGGCGCGCTTGAGCTCATCGGCGTCCGCACCGGGCATAACGCCGAGAATCGCCCAGGGATCGTCGCGCAGCTCGACACCGGCGGCGGCGAAGGCGCGGCGCAGGCTCGCCTCGCCCAGGCCGAAGATCGCCGCGACGGCGCGCAGACACTCGATCTCGGACGGCGACGCCGAACCATCGGCGCCGGCGATCAGGCACAGGCCGACGAGCACCTCTTCGAGCACATCAGGATCGTCGGGAAACAGGCCGGCGACCTGCCGCGCGTAGCTCTCGAAGCCATACGTGTCGCGCTTGGCGATGTCGAAGAAGCGCCCGACGCTGTCGACATCCTCCGGCGGCACGTAGAAGAACGATCGGAAGGCGTCGATCTCGCGCCGCGTGACCCGCCCGTCGACCCGCGCCAGCTTGGCGCCCAGCGCGACCACGCCGATGGTGAAAGCGATCTGTCGCGTCGCCTCGGGCTGGCCGTCCGCCCGCGCGTCGATGGAGTCGTCCCGCGGCCCTTCGGCGCCCAGCAGCGCGCCGATCGGTCCGCCGATCATGGCACCGGCGGCGCCGCCGAGAATTCTGCGCCAGATACTCATCGATTCACGTCTAGCCGGTGGCCGGCCGACTCACAACCGGCGCGACGCCGCATCCGCTCCATCGTGCCCGCCGCGTCGCCTATGGAGCGGCCTTCTTGTTGAGGATGGCGAAGCGGTCCTTGGGGTTCTTCTCGCGCGCGGCGGCGCCGTAGGTGCCGCGTTCGATGCGCGTGGGAATTGTCATCATGTAGTTCTTGAAAGCCATCTCGATCGCCTGGCGCTGGCCCTGCGCGTCGAGCGTGTCGTTGACCGAGCGCTTGGCCATGCGCAGCGAGAAGGGATCGTGCACGGCGATCTTCTTGGCCAGCGCCATGGTCTCGCTCTCCAGCGCCTCGCGCTCGACCACGCGGTTGACCAGACCCATGCGCTCGGCGTCGGCCGCCGTGAAGAACTCGCCGGTGAAGATGTACTCCTTGGCCTTGCGCGGCCCGAGATCCCACGGCATCGAGAAGTACTGCACATGCGCGCCGCCCCAGCGGATGGCGCGGTCGGCGAACAGCGCGTCCTCGCTGGCGATGATCAGGTCGCAGGACGAGGCCAGCATCAGCCCGCCCATGATGCAGTAGCCCTGGACCTGGGCGATGGTCGGCTTGGGCACGTCGCGCCAACGCAACGTGATCTCGAGGAACAGCTCGGAGAGCCGCTGGTACTCGCCGGCGAAGCCCGGATCGACGGGATGGTTCTTGGCGTCCTCCATCTCCTCCGGGCTGCCGAGGTCGTGGCCGGCGGAGAAATGCTTGCCGGCGCCGGCGATGATGATCACCCGCACATCCTTGTCATCGGCGGCGCGTTTGAAGGCCGCGTCGAGCTCGTGCAGCATCACGCGGCTCTGCGCATTGAGCACGTGCGGGCGGTTGGTGGTGATGCGCAGCACGCTGTCGACGCGCTGCCACGTCAGCGTCTTGTAGTCGGCCATCGCCGCCTCCCCTATTGAGCCAGATAGCCGCCGTCGACCACCAGCTCGGTGCCGGTGATGTAGGAGGCGTCGTCGGAGGCGAGGAACAGCGTGGCGTTGGCGACCTCCTCGATGCGCCCGGCGCGGCCCATGGGAATGGCGCTGATCAGCTTCTTGCGCACTTCGGGATCGCCGGTGAGCTTCGACGTGCGCATCGGCGGCATGACGCCGGGATGCACCGAGTTCACGCGGATGTTCTCGCGCGCGAACTGCACCGCCACCGCCTTGGTCATCAGCCGCACCGCGCCCTTGGACGCGTTGTAGCCCATATGCACCACGCGCTGGCCGACGAAGCCGGAGATCGAGGAGATGTTGACGATCGAGCCGCCGCCGGCCTTGCGCATTTCGGGCACGGCCATCTTCATGCCGAGGAACACGCCCTTGGCGTTGATGTCCATCAGCCGATCCCAGATGCTGGTGTCGAAGAGATCCGGATCGCTGCCGCTGATACCGGCGTTGTTGACCAGGATGTCGAGCTTGCCGAAGGCCTTGAGCGTGGTCGCGATCAACGCCTCCCACTCCCGCTCCTTGGTCACGTCGAGATGCTGGTAGAGCGCGGCGTTGCCGATCTCGCGCGCGACAGCCTGGCCGTCGCCGTCGATCATGTCGGCGAGGACGACCTTAGCGCCTTCCTTCGCGAACAGCTTCGCCGTGCAGGCGCCCATGCCGCCCGCGCCGCCGGTGACGATCGCCACCTTGTCCTTCAACCGCATGATGTTTCCTCCGCCGCGACGTTGTTCGTCGTCGCGGCGAGCATCACACGGTTTTCGCGCCCGGCGCCACAGCGCGGACGCCATGGCAGCGTGGCGATCACCGTGGCAGGCGTCAAAGGAACGGGGTGACGACCGCGACGAGCGTGAGGATCACCAGCGCCAGGCGGCGGAAGAAGGTCTCGCTCGCCAGCTTGAACAGCCGCTCGCCAATCAGGCCGCCGCCGATATAGGGCAGCACGAAGATCGCCGAGAGCAGCAGCACGTGCACGCTCATCAGCCCGCGCGCGGTGAGCCCGAGCAGCGCCACCAGGTCGACCGCGGCGAAATAGACGATGAAGCTGGCCCGGATCGCCGCCGCGGCGCCGGCGCCGGCCAGGTAGTAGAAGGCGACCGGCGGCCCGGCCATGCCGGCCAACCCGTTGAGGAAGCCGCTGGCGGCGCCGGCCGCCAGGGTACCGGCCAGGACGGGCTTGCCGGTGTAGCGCCAGCCGCTGGCCAGCAGCAGCACGGCGCCCAGCACGATGCCGGAAATCGCCCAGCGCATCGGCGTCGGATCGGCCCAGGCCAGGATCCACACGCCGAACGGCACGCCGACCGCCGCGGCGACCAGCAGGGTCGCGATCTGCCGCCAGTCGACCAGCGGCAAGGCCTGACGCAGCAGCGGAAACGAAATGCAGAACTCGATCAGCAGGCAGACCGGCACGCCGATCGCCGGCCCGTAGAACGCCGAGAACACCGGCGTGAGAATCATCGCCGCGCCGAAGCCGGCGAAGCCGCGCACCACGCCGGCCAGCGCGGCGGTGCAAGCACAGATGATGGCGGGGAAGAGGAGAAGCTCGGGCATCGCGGGTGTCTTATAGCCGATGCCGCGTGCGCCTGATTCATCCTTGTTGCTGTTATGGAGGTCTGGATTACTTCCTCATCTTGTAGTAGCATTCTGGCATGCTGCGTGTTGTTCTTTCATTTATACTTTGCGCTATTTCTTCACTCGCCGCCGCCCAGACTGGCGGACCGCCGCTGTTCTATGCCGACAAGCTGGATAGCGGCCGCGTCGACCGAATGACAAACGCCATTCGCGACACCATGGGTCGGCTCATCTGCGATAACCAAGGAAGGCGGTGCGCGCCGGACACGCCGGAGGAGCGAGCCCGGCCGATTATTCCCCGCGACGTCGAGTTGCGCGTCATCGACGCCGGCCTCATGTCCGCGATGGCGGAATGGTGCGGCATCGGATCGAATCCGCATTTCCTCGCGATGATGGGTTATGAGCGCGGTGGCCGCCGTTGGACCGAACGGCAGCTAAGCTATATCGCCGCCCTCCATGGCATCGCAAAACAATCGCTCCTCGCCAACGACACCAAATCGGGACGTTGCACCGAGAAAGCTGGCATCGAGGCGCTGATACAGGACCGCATTCGGCAGTACGGTGCGGCCTCCCCCAGCGAGGCCGCCAACAACGTGACGACCGGCGCGACGCCGCGCGATCCCGCGCCGAACGGCCCGCCGATCAGCAGCATGCTCAAGCTGTTTCCCAGCGCGCAAATCAACCAGATGATCGCGACAGTACGCGACAACATCCATCGCCTCACCCTGCCCGATGGCTCGGCGATCGCGCGCGAGACTGAGGCCGAGCGCGCACAGCCTCTGCTGCCGCCCGAAATCGAGCGTCGCGCGGTCGATGCGGGCATGGTTTCGGGCGTGTCCGACTGGTGCGGCGTCGACTCGCATATGCATTACACGGCGATGATGGCGTGGGAGCGCGCGCAGCGCCGCTGGTCGGAGAAGCAGCTCGCCTATATCGGCGGCCTGCATGCCGCGGCGCGGAGCGCCATCATGGGCTCGCGCCAGCACCACGTCTGCGATCCCAACGGCAGGGCGGGCATCACCAACAGCCTGATGACACGCGTCCAGCAATACCGAACCGCGACGCCGTAGAGCCAGACCGAAGCACTGCGCCGTTCCTCGCTTCGTTCAGGACACCAGATCGATGCGGCCTGTACGGAGAGCGCCATATGATCAACCACATCAGTGGCTTACCGGACATCACCTGGTGGTAGTCGGCGCCGCAGCCGGTCGATCAGCCGACTCATGTCCTCGTATTCAGCGGACCGTTGTCAGAGGGTCCGGCGATACAAATCAGGATAGGTCACCACCAGCCCATCGGAATCGACCTCGACCTCGCGCATGAAGTCGCTATCGAGCGATTCGTAGCGGTAGCGTCGCAGCTTCTCGAGACAGACGTAGCGTTGCGGATCGACCGTGACCGTGAAGGCCGGCAGCACGATGTAAACCATGTGCAGATCGGCGGACTGCCCGGCGCCGAGATTCAGGCGGCGGATCGGCAACGTGTTAGTGAATGGAGTCAGTGGCAGATCTACGTCGATGGCACCGTTGAGTTCAGGCAGGGGCTTGCCGGCGCCATCCCGCCAACGACCGGCGCCGTCGCCGTGTAGATCGACACGGCGATCCGTGCCCGCCATGTCGACCTCCACTCTGCGGGTACGCCAGTCGGCGTCGCACGTGATGCGGAAGTGGGCGCCGAAGCGCGCGCCCTCCTCCTCACCGACGACAACCGCTTCGGCGACGATCACATCCGGACCTTGCGTCAGCACGAGATGCTGCAGGCTCTCGCCAGCCCAGTCGCGCCAGCGTGCGACGATCGTGGTCATGTGACGCGTCCCAGGGTGCGCTGCATGTCGCCCACGGCCAGCTTGGTCAGACCGAGGACATAGTCGGCGAATTCGTTGGGCACCAGGTCGATGGTCCATATGACGCGGCAGCGTCCGGCGCCCTCGGCGATCACCTCGACCGAGGCGTTGTAGTGCGCGGCATGGCCACCGATGATGGCGTAGACCAGCCTGCGTCGGTCATCGTCGGACGACACCAGCGTCTCGCGCGCCGTGGTGCCATTGGAAAAGTGAACGACGCGCACGCCCTCGCCGTCGGGCTTGCAGTCGGTCAGGAAGCTCGGCGCGACTCGGCGATGCACTGCATGGAAGTCGCTGAGCGCATCCCACACGGCGTCTGCGGGGCGGTCGATCGTGATGTCGTTGCGGATCGTGGCCATCGGGTGCCTCCATCGACAGGCGGTTTCGATGGCCCGATGTGGCAGTCCCGGATCAGGTTTTCTGGCGGAATTCGGACATCATCGCCGACTGACGATCACGATTCCGGTCGGGGCTGCTTCGCGGGCGTGCCGCTAACGCCGTCGACAAGCGCGCGCACCGGGTTGGTGGAGGCATCGAAGCCGGCCTCGACCAGCAGCTTGTCGATCACCGGCGATTGGGCACGGTAGGCCAGCAGGGCGTTGAGCAGCGAGTCGCTGGGTGACGCGCTGCCTGCCACACCATCATGAGCCGCGCCGTTGCGGCCCGGCAGGCCGCCGCCCATGTCGATGATCTTCACGTCGCCGATCTTCTCCAGCGGCCTCACCGCCTCGGCCAGCGCCAGCGGGATCACGCGCAGACGCTCCTTGGTGATCTCCAGCTCGATGATCTCCGCCGACATGGCGTTGCGCGCCTCGTTGATCTTGCGCTGGCCTTCGGCCTCGACCTCGTAGGTCTTGGCCTGCGCCTCGGCGCGGATCTTGGCGGAGTCGGCGTCGGCCTGCGCCTCGGTGCGGACCGCCTGGGCTTTATTCTCCGCCGCCTCGCGCTCGGCCTGCGCGGCGATCGTCACCATGGCGGCTTCGCGTTCCGCCTGCTGGCGTGCCTCGATGACGGCGGCCTGCCGGGTGCGCTCGGCGATGGCGATCTGGCGCGCCGTCTCGACGCTTTCCGTCGCCGAGGTCGCGAGCGCGCGCGCTTCCTCCGCCTTGGCCCGCGCCTCGCTCTCGGCCCGGCTCTTGTCGGCCACGGCGATGGCGCGATCCTGGTCGGCGATCTCGATGTCGCGCTTCTTGCCGATCGCCAGCGTCTCGGCGGCGCGCTCGCTCTCGATCTGGCGCTGGCGGATGGCGAGGTCGGCTTCGATCCGCGCCGTCTCCTGGGCCTGCTTGGCCGTGGCTGTGCGCTGGGCGATCACCTGGTCGGCGGCGATGCGCGCCTGCTCCTCGGCCTGACGCGCCTCGGCTTCCTTTTGCGCCGCCGCCGCGCGCGTCTCGGCCGTCTTGTTGACGATGTCGCGCTGCTGGTTGAGCTCGGACTCTTTCTTCTGCCGCTCGATATCGAGCGTGCGCTGGCGGGCTTCCAGGTCGGTCTGGGCGATCGCCACCTCGGTATTGCGTACCGTGAGGTTACGCTCCTGCCGGCGCGTTTCGGTGATCTTGGTCAGCGCCGTCAGGCCTTCGGCGTCGAAGGCGTTGTTGGGGTTGAAGAACTTGGTGTCGGTCTGATCGAGCTTGGTGAGCGAGGCGCTCTCCAGCTCGAGGCCGTTGAGCTCGAGGTCGCGCGCCACGGCGGTCTGCACCGACTGCACGAAAAGCGCGCGCTGCTCCTGCAACTCGGCCAGCGCCATGGTGGCGGCGACACTGCGCAGGGCGTCGACGAACTTCGCCTCGATCAGGGCACGCAATTGCTCGGCGTCGTTGGTGCGGTCGCCCAGGGTCTGCGCCGCCAGCGCGATCGAGGGGCCATCCGGCTTGACGCGCACGTAGAACTCGACGCCGATGTCGGCGCGCATACGGTCGCGCGTGATCATGGCATCGGCGTTGTCGCGCCGGACCTCGAGCCTGAGCGTCTGCAGGTTCACCCAGGCGATGCTCTGAAAGACCGGCAGCACGATCGAGCCGCCGTCGAGCACGACCTTCTGGCCGCCGAGGCCGGTGCGCACGTAGGAGCGGTCCTTCTCGGCGCGGATATACAGGCGAGCGATGACGAGACCGAGCGCCAGCAGCGCGACGATGATAATGATGGCCGGAATGGCGAGATCCATGAGCTGGCTGAGCATGTAGGTCTCCTGGCGCGTTGCTGGCCGGCGCTATTGGCTGGTCGGAGCGGCCGGCGGATCGGAAACGAGAGCGGGGTCGGCAAGGGCGACGGCAAGCACGCCCTTGCGCACGTCGATCACCAGGACAGACGCGCCCGCCGGAATGACGGTGGCCGGGTCGGCCGGCTCGACGCGGGGGAAATGCGCGTTGCCGTGGCGGTCGACGACGCGCGCGCGCGCCACGACGCCGGTGCGCACCGGCCCGACCGTTACGACTCCCACCAGCCCAATGAAGTCATCGCCGGTCTGGGCGTAAGTCTCGTCGCGCGGCACGATGCGCGCGACCAGTCCCGACGACCAGCGTGTGAAGTAGGCGGTCGGCAGCAGCACCACGACGACAGCAAGCAGCGCCGGCATCGGTCGCCAGATGCCGTTGAAGCCGATCTGCACCGCCAGACCGGAGATCGAGAAGGCCGCGAGCGCGATGATGATCAGGATAAAGATCGGCACGCGGCCGATGTTGAGCCAGTCGAAGGTGGCGCCGAACAAGCCGACCTTGCCCTCGAGCCCCTCCTTGCCGACGTGCAAGCCATCGACGTGGCCGCCATCGACATGGATGGCGTGATCGAGAAACGCCGATAGCGGCTTGCCGATCAGCAGCGTCAGGATTTCGAACAGCGTCAGTCCGAAGAGGACCAGCGCTGCGATCGAAAACGGCGCCACCTGGGGCAGGAGGAGGAAATCGAGCATCGGCTCACTCAGTTGGCCCTAGTTGCGGCCAGCTTTCAAGCGCGCGAGTCGTTCGGCGACCGCATGCTTGCGGGCGAGGTCGTTGAGCTCGTCGATCGCCTTGCCGTCGGCCGGCGCGTCTGCCGATGGCACGCCGGTCAACCGTTCGACGGCTGACTGGGCACGCTCGACCTTGTCCAGGGCGCGGTCGACGCGCGAGGCACCCGCCGCGGCACCCGACGCGGTGGTGCTCGCCGTGCGCCGCAGATCGGCCAAGCGGCTCTCCGCCTCGCGCCGGCTGGCGCGCACGGCACCCAGGGTCTGGCCGAGCTGGTCGATGCTGTCCTGCGAGTCCTTCAGCATGCGGTCGAGCACGCCGATCTGCGCCTCGATGTCGAGCTGGCGGGCGATGCCCGCCTCGGCGAGATCGTCGCGGCCCTTCTCGACCGCCAGCTTGGTCTTGCCGTCGAGCTCGTCGCGCTCGCGATCGAGCTCCTTGCGGCGCAGCTCCAGTCGCGTGCGCTCGGCCATCGCCTTGCCGAGTTCGCCGCGCACCTCGTCGGCGGCGGCATCGATCTCGCGCAGCGCCTGGGCGAGCACCGCCTCGGAGCCGGCATTCTCCGCCGCGTCGACCGCGGCATGCGTCATGCCGGCGATCACCCGGCCGATCCGAGTCAGGACAGTTTCCGTTGCCATCGTACCCTCCTGGAAAAGGCGGGTGACCTGTGCCCCCGCTTCGATGTGCAATTCCCACTGGTCGTTCAGCGACATCAGCCGCGCCGGCACGCTACCGGACCAGCGCTGGCCGTAGCCCGCCACCGCGAACGGCACGCTGATGCGCCCTTCCGCCGTCGCCAGCGAAACGGTCGATATTCCCCTGATGCTGTAGAGGCGCTCGTCGAGCGGCACGCCCTCGACCGGATCGCCGCGCCGGCGCATCGCCCAGTCGCGCAGCGCCAGGGTCGTGAGTTGGGCGGGCAGACCGCTCTGGCGCCGGGCGGCCTCGTAGAAGGCGCGATGCAGCGCGACCTGATCCGCCGGATGGCCGGCGGGGATAGTGGCATCCAGCCAAGCCGCCAGATCGTCGTAGGCCTGGACCAGCCGGGCCAGCGCTTCGGCCGCCGCCGGATCAGGATCGAGCCGTAGCCGGGCGAACCCGGCACCCACAGGCTTTCGCTGTCTCGCCATAGCTAATACTATAAAGGATTACTTTTATCCTTTCAAGGCCCTCCACAGGCGCCTCCCTCACGTCCGGCCCTGCGGATCGTTATAGTCTGACCATGTCCGATACCCGCGTCGTTCCTCTCACCATGCCCTGGCTACAGCGCCGTCCGCGCCTGGCGGACGGCAAGCCGTTGCGCGTGGTCTCCGACTATCAACCGGCCGGCGATCAGCCCGAGGCGATCCGTCAGCTGATCGACGGCATACGCCAGGGCGAGCACGATCAGGTGCTGCTGGGCGTCACGGGATCGGGCAAGACGTTCACCATGGCCAATGTCATCCAGGCGGTGAACCGGCCGACCCTGGTGCTGGCCCCCAACAAGACGCTGGCGGCGCAGCTCTATGGCGAGATGAAGGGCTTCTTCCCCGACAATGCGGTCGAGTACTTCGTCTCCTACTACGACTACTACCAGCCCGAGGCGTACGTGCCGCGCTCGGACACCTATATCGAGAAGGATTCGTCGATCAACGAGCAGATCGACCGCATGCGGCACTCCGCGACGCGCGCGCTGATGGAGCGCAACGACGTGGTGATCGTCGCCTCGGTGTCGTGCATCTACGGCATCGGCCCGCTCGAGAACTACCAGGCGATGACCTTCCGCCTGCACGCTGGCGAGAAGATCGATCGCACCCAGCTGCTGCGGCGCTTCGTCGAGATCCAGTACAAGCGCAACGACAACGCCTTCTCGCGCGGCACCTTCCGCGCCCGCGGTGATTCGGTCGAGTTGTTCCCGGCGCACTACGAGGACAGGGCCTGGCGCTTCTCGCTGTTCGGCGACGAGATCGAGAGCATCGTCGAGTTCGATCCGCTGACCGGCGAGAAGACCGCGTCGCTGCAGGACGTTGTGATCTACGCCAACAGCCACTACGTGACACCCAAACCGACGATGGAAGGCGCCATCAACCAGATCAAGGAGGACCTGCGCAAGCGGCTGGACGAGTTCAACCGCGCCGGCCGCCTGCTGGAAGCCGAGCGACTGGGACAGCGCACCAACTTCGACCTCGAGATGCTGGCGACGACCGGCTCCTGCGCCGGCATCGAGAACTACTCGCGCTATCTCACCGGCCGGAAACCGGGCGAGCCGCCACCGACGCTCTTCGAGTACTTCCCCGAGGGCTCGCTGCTGATCGTCGACGAAAGCCACGTCACCGTGCCGCAGATCGGCGGCATGTTCCGCGGCGACTTCAACCGCAAGAGCATCCTTGCGGAATTCGGCTTCCGCCTGCCCTCCTGCATCGACAATCGGCCGCTGAAGTTCGAGGAATGGGACGCGATGCGGCCCGAGTCGCTGTTCGTATCAGCGACACCAGGCCCATGGGAGATGGAGCGCACCGGCGGCGTCTTCGTCGAGCAGGTGATCCGTCCCACCGGCCTGATCGATCCGGTATGCATCGTGCGGCCGGTCGAGAAGCAGGTCGACGACCTGATCGCGGAGTGCAAGGCCTGCGCGGCAAAGGGCGAGCGCGTGCTGGTCACCGTGCTGACCAAGCGCATGGCCGAGGACCTCGTGGAGTACATGCACGAGGCCGGCATACGCTGCCGCTACCTGCACTCCGATATCGACACGCTCGAACGCATCGAGATCATCCGCGACCTGCGGTTGGGCGCCTTCGACGTGCTGGTCGGCATCAACCTCTTGCGCGAGGGCCTCGACATCCCGGAATGCGCGCTGGTGGCGATCCTCGACGCCGACAAGGAAGGCTTCCTGCGTTCGCCGACCTCGCTGGTCCAGACCATCGGCCGCGCCGCGCGCAACGTCGATGGCCGCGTGATCCTCTACGCCGACCGCATGACCCACGCGCTGAAATACGCCATGTCGGAGACCGAGCGGCGGCGCAAGAAGCAGGAGGCCTACAACGCCGAGCACGGCATCACGCCGGCCTCGATCCGCAAGAACATCAACGAGGTCTTGCAGTCGATGTCCGAGCGCGACCACTACACGGTCGACACCGGCGTCTCGGGCGACGTGCAGCTAGTCGGCCACAATCTGAAGGCCCATCTCGCCGAGCTCGAGAAGCGCATGCGCGACGCGGCGTCGAACCTCGAGTTCGAGGAAGCGGCACGGCTGCGCGACGAGATCCGCCGGCTCGAGGCCAACGAGCTCGGCCTGCCGCTCGAGGCTGGCAAGGGCGGCCGTGCGCTGGCCGATGTCGCGCCGCAGCCATTCGCCGGACCGCGCGACACCCGTGTCTTCCGCGGCGCGCGCACCGGCTCGGGCTCGCGCGGCCGGCCCGCGCGCAAAAGCGGCGGTCGCCGCTGATGGGCCCACCGGCATCCGCCGGAACGTCCCGCTCGCTGTACTTCATCGCGCTGCCGTCGCTGGCGGCGGTACAGGTGCTGTCGACCATGGCGTTCAACAGCGGCCCCGTGCTGGCGCCGGTCGCGGCGCCGGTCATGGGCGCGAGCAAGGACGACGTCGCCTACTTCGTGGCGCTGGTCTATCTCACCTCGATCTTCGCCGTGCTGGCCGGCGGTTCGATGACGCGTCGCTTGGGCCCGATCCGTTTCACGCAGATCGCGTTGCTGGTCTCGGCCACCGGCGTGGCGCTGCTCACCGTCGGACACATCGCCACGGCGATCCTCGCCGCGCTGCTGATCGGCATTGGCGGCGGACCGGTGACCGTGGCCAGCTCGCAGATTCTGGCGCGCGTGACGCCATCGCGCCTGTCGAACGTCACGTTCTCCATCAAGCAGAGCGGCGTGCCGCTGGGTTTCGCGCTGACCGGCGCGGTGCTACCCTCGATCGTCGAGACAGCGGGCTGGCGCCATGCGGCGCTGTCGATCGCCCTGATCACCGCCGCGACGGCGATCGCCATCCATCCGCTGCGCCGGCTCTACGATGACGAACGCGCCATGGGCGGACGCATCTTCCCGAGCATCGCCACCATCGTCGAGCCGCTGGCGATGTGCTGGCGCGATCCACCACTGCGCATGCTCTGCCTGGTCGGAATGGCGTACTCCGCGACGCAGGCGACGGTGACGAACTTCATCGTGAACTACGGCATGGACCACCTGCGGCTCGACTACGTCGCCGCCGGCGCGTTGCTCTCGGTCGCCAGCCTGGCGGGCATCGCCGGCCGCATCGGCTGGGGCGCGCTGGCCGACGCCCTGTCGCGGCCGCTGACGGTGCTCGCCGCGCTCGGCGTGATCATGGCCTTGTCCGGCGCGGCCGTGGCGCTCGCCCAGCCGCATTGGCCGCGCTGGCTGGTCTACGCCACCGCCGTCGTCATCGGCGCCAGCGCGGTGGGCTGGAATGGCGTCTACATCTCGGAATGCGCCCGCCGCGCGCCACCCGGCCGGGCCGGCGAGTTCGTCGGCGCCACCTCTTTCTTCGTCTTCCTCGGGCCCGTTCTTTGGCCGACGCTGTTTCGCCAACTGCTCTATCTGACGCAGTCATATCCGTTGGGCTATGCCCTGATGGCCGCTTGCGCGGCACTCTGTGCGGTGGTCATCGCCAGGCGCGTGGGGCGCGGCGAACGCTGATACCAATGGTAGTATTTCTCAACAGAGTGCATAGATTGCGGCGGCGCTTTCCCGACGGTGGAGCGGGCGACTGTCGCCGAGTGGCGAGGAACGGGACGGCGCCACACCTGAGCCCAGCGCCTGGCCCTAGCGCAGTTGTATTGTCGAGAAGACAAGTTTCGAAGCGCATGGCGGCAATTGCGGATTGACGAGATGCTTCACGACCGTAGTGGCTTCTGGTATGCTTAGGGTAAGGTCTAACGCGCTTTTCACGCGCTAGATCATGAGCCGTTTGGTATAGAACAAAGTCCGCAACAAGGCTCTACCTGACGTTGTCTATGGTCGCCTCCGACGCGAATCCGACACCCCAATCCGGAGAACGGGCTTTCGTTGCGGTCACCAGCGCGATGCTGGCGGCGCAAACGTTGACCGCATTCGCTTGGCAGACGATCCCGATCCTGGCCCCCGCGGCCAGCGCGAGCTACGGCATCGACGACGAGTACATCGGCTTCCTTACATCGATCGTCTACCTGTTCGCCATGGTGTCCGCGCTGATCGGCGGCTCGATGGCTACGCATTTCGGCGCGATCACGGTAAGCCAGCGCGCGTTGCTCTGTTGCGCCATCGGTGCGCTGCTTTTCGGCATCGGCAACTACTGGACCATCATCCTCGTCGGTGCGCTGATCGGCTGCGGCTATGGCCCGCCGACGCCGGCCAGCTCGCAAGTACTGGCACGCGTGACGCCGCCGCGCCTGGCAAACGTCGTGTTCTCGATCAAGCAGACCGGCATACCCTTGGGCGGCGTGTTGGCCGGCGTGACCATTCCCTGGATCGAGCGGTTGTGGGGTTGGCAGATAGCGGCCTTCTTCGTGACCATCATCTGCGTGGTGCTGGCTTTCGCGCTTCAGCCGCTGCGCCAGGTCTATGACGTCGAGAGCAAGCTCAACGCCCATGTACCTACGCCCAAGCTGCGCGACTTCCTCAGGCCGGTTGGCGAGGTGTGGCGTCGTCCGCAGCTACGCCGCCTGGCGCTCGCGTCGACCTTCTTTTCGGCGACGCAGGGTGCGCTGTCGGCCTTCATCGTCATTTACGGCGTCAACCACCTGCATATGTCGCTGGTCAAGGCCGGCGCGCTCGGCTCGGTGCTGGCGCTGTCGGGTATCGCCGGCCGCATCGCCTGGGGCGTCGTCGCCGAGATCACGCGCAAACCGCGCCATGTGCTGCTGGGCTTCGCCGTGTCGATGACAGTCGGCCTCGCGGCGCTGGCGCTCGCGCAGCCGAGCTGGCCACTGGCGACGTACTACGGGCTGGTGGTGTTCCTCGGGCTTACCGCGATCAGCTGGACGGGAGTCTACGTGGCGGAGATCGCGCGCCTGGCGCCCCCCGGTCGCGCCGGCGAGATCACCGGTGGCACCGTGGTCTTCACTTTCGCCGGCCCGCTGGTCAGCCCGGCGCTGTTTAGCATCGCGCTGGTCCTGACGGATTCGTATGCCTGGGGGTTCGCGCTCCTGGCTGCCGGCACCTTCGCCGCCATCGTCCTGATGATCCAGGTTCTGCGGTCACCGCCGGACCCGGAGGAGCCCGCGCCGCAGCGTCCCGTCGGCTGACAGACGATCCCAAGCCCCTTGGTTCGGGCAAGCCGACGCAGATGCTGTCGCAGTCCCTGTTTCCGTCAGGCCAGCGTCTGTCGTAATATCAGCCGATTGTCAGGCACATCATTCCGGCTCCCGTTAACGACCCCATGCCCAGCAACCAGCCGCTCGTTACCGCCCTTATCAACTCGTACAACTATGGCCGATATCTCCCCTTCGCCATCAACAGCGTTCTGAACCAGACCTATACCAACATAGAGATCATTGTCGTCGACGACGGATCGACGGACCACACGTCGAGCCTGCTTGCCGAGTACAAGGACAAGGTCCGATGGGTTCGCACGGAGAATGGTGGCCAAGGACACGCGTTCAATATCGGCATACCGCTGGCGCGCGGCGACCTTCTCATGATGCTGGACGCCGACGACACGTGGCTGCCGCAGAAGGTCGAGCGCGTGGTCGAGCTGGCGCTTCAGCGTCCCAAGGCGACATTGCTCTACCACCGCTTTCGCAACGTCGACACGCAGGGCAACGAGCTGGGAGAGCCCCAGCCACATGCCCTGACCAACGGCGACTACCGGGCGAAGTACATGCGCTCCGGCGGGTCGTGGTGGAGTCCGATCACTTCGGTCCTCACCGTGAGGCCCGAGCACATCAAGCGCGCCTTGCCGATACCCACCTATGCCCTGCGGGAAGGCGCCGACACGCTTCTGACGGATTTCTGCGTGTTGACCGGCGAGATCGCGTCGTTGCCCGATGCGCTCACCCGCAGGCTGCTTCACGGCTCGAACCTCTACGCGGCCGGCCGCGACGACCGGTCATATCGCTCGAAGGAGACGCGCGAGAGCGATGTTCGCCGGATCGAATGGCGCATGTTCTGCCTGCGGCAGGTGGTCGAGCGCGACGGCGGCAGCTTCGACATCGACCTGGATCTCAACGAGTGGCGCATCACCAACCTCTATTGGCTGGGCCGCGCATCGTTGTGGGACGTCGTCTGGAGCAGCCTGAGATGTCCTGAACACTCGATGAAGTACCGGGTTCAGCGGCTGCGGTGGGTCCTGGCCAACAAGGAGATGTATCGCAACGACTGAGCCGGCGACAAACCGCCGCCTTCAGGGCTTGGCCAGCCCCTCGATCTGCTCGACGATCGCCGGCAAGGCGTTCGGCAGATTTGTGTCGGCGAACTGCCGCGCGTGGTGCTGGGCGGCGACCATCAGGGAGTTGTCGCGCAGCAGGTCGCGCAGCGTCGCTGCCATCTCGCCGACCTCGGTGCTCGGCGGCTTCGTCCACGACAAGGCCATCCAGCCCACCATGTAGGTCAGGATCTCCTGCTCTCGCTTCCACGGCAGCATCAGCTGGGGCCGGCCTTTCGTCAGGCAGCGCTGCGCGACATCCTGAACGCCATGGTGGACAAGCGCGCTGGCGGTTTCGACCTGCCCCAGCAGAGCGGCATGGTCGTTCCAGACCTTGATATGCGGCTGCTGCTCGAGGAAACGCCGCATACCGGTGGTCACGCCGCTGATGTGGATATCGATCGGGATGGTCGCCAATCCACTGAGTGCCAGCATGATCCCCTCGACCCCCGGGCATTGGACGTCAAGGAACACCGCGAGTCGCGGTTTCGCCGGCGGCGGCGCGGGTTCCGGGTGGTCGCCCAACAGGCCGATCGTCAACGTACGGCGCAGCTGCAGATAGGGGTCGAAGGACGGCGGGCCATACAGAATCGACGTGCAGTTCTGGATGATCTCCGACAGCGACGCGAGGGACGGCTTGCCGAAGCGCGCCAGCACCGCGTTGGCGTTGGCCAGCATGGCGTTCTCGTCGGCCAGCGGCGTCGAATTCACCGACAGGCGCGGAAACGACGTGCCAAGTGTCGGCGGTACCGCGAAGCCATTGCCGATCGCGACTGTCGGCGCGTGGAACTGGCCGATGAGCCAAAGAACCGGGGTGCAGAACCCGAGGATCAGGTCAGGCTTCAGCGCTTCGAGTTGCCGGTTCCAGATCGCCGCGAGCGTCATGAGCGTCTGTTTGCTGTCGTAGCCCGACACGGCGATCTGATCGGCGAAGCCGTCCACCGGCGGGCGCTTCATGACGAGATGCGGCACGGCGGGCAACACGGGAGCCTGGTGCAGTTCGCTCGGCACCCAACTCCCGGCCTGGTCGACAAAGGACACCGGGTCGCCGACCACATAAACCATCGTGTGCCCTCTAGCCGACAGGGCGGCGCCTACGGTCAGGGCATCTCGAACGAGTTCTGCGGGTGCGGCAAAATCCAGGGAAACCAACACTCTCATAATCTGTTCCAATATCGCTTTTCCGGCCTATGAACAGCCGCCGGCTACTTCAGACGCGACGAACCGTCGATCAAAGCCAGGCGTAGTCGCGCTCGCGCGCGGGCCGCATCCTGGTCTCGCCGCCGGCAAATCGTGTCTCGTCGGTCCACTCGAAGCCATCTTCGGCCAAGAGCTGGACGAGTTCCGCGTGCGTCTTTCTGAAGCTCTGCCCACGCGTCGCATCGAGATCATTGGTGAAGAGCATCAGCTCGCGAATCACATCAGGCTTGAACGGCGTGTCCATCGTATCGAGATAGCGCGCCAGCGATAGCACCTGCGACTTCGTGAGATCGCGGCAATCGTCCTCGTGATAGGCGAACAGCTTGGCCGCGGCGGCCTTGCGCACCCGTGGCGGCAAATGGTGGATCGCCAGCCGGTCGGGCATGTGCAGGATGTTCATGGTGATATCCATGTCCATCGCGTCACAGAACCGGAAGATTTCGACGAGGTTGAGCACGTTGTAGACCTGGATCACGGGCGGGACCTTGCAGAGCAGGCCGTGCTCGTACTTCAGCTTCCGCACATTGGCTTCCACCGTGCTCCAGCGCGCCGGATAGCGGATGTATTCGTACGTGTCGCCAACCGCGTCGAGGCTGAGCAGCAACTCGACGTGGCGGAACTTCTTGATGCGGTCGATGTAGCGCGGGTCGACGCTGGTGCAGTTCGTCGACAGCTCGAGGTGGATACGGCTGGCGGCGCCCGAATCGACGAGATAGCCCAGTATGTCCGCCACCCGATCATTGATCAGGGGCTCGCCACCGGTGATATACAGCCGCTCCAGCGTGTCGATGGATTTCAGCGCGTCACCGAAGACCTTGGCGTCGCTCATGTACCAAGGGCCGTCGCTGCCTTCCTGCGGCGACAGGAGCCGCGGGCGGGGCAGCTGGGTCGCCAGCGTCTCCGGGAGATGACGGTTGAGCGTGACGTGCGTGAGCGGAACGCCGCGCTCCACGTCGCCCATCGTCTCGATGATCCGGTTGCTCAGAATTTCGACGACGAGCTCGCGACCGGCCTCGAAGCCGTTCAGGTCGATCACGACGGGCGAGTCGCCTTCGTTCAACACGCCGCTCGCCATGGGCCGGCCGTTGACCACGATGCGGTAGTTCTGCGCCCTCCGCCCCGCGTGGTGAAACGCGATCTCCAGGTTGTCCAGACGTGTGTCGGCGGGCAGCGGCAGGTTCAGTGTCGCATGTCCGTCCGTCCACGACCGCACGATCCCGTCGTAGTACTCGTGAGGCTGGAGGCCAGACGTTCGCACGCCAATCCGTGGCTCCGGCCCAACCCGGGCGGTCGCACCACGCCAGATCGCATGCAGTGGATCAACGCCACCGCTCCATCTGCTGTGCACCGGATCGCGCTCGATCTGCGAACTGGCGGCGCCGTAGCACATACGGCACTTCAGGTTGCAGAGATTGCTGATCTCGAGCTTGATGAAGCTCGGCGAGCGATCGACCCGAAAGCCGGCATCCGCGCCATACTTGCTCATCGACGCCGCGGTGCGCTTGCGGCCCATGACGGGCTCGAGGCCGGTATGCGTACGATAGCTCTGACCGCTGGCCGCCTCGCTTTCGTAGCAAACCTCGCATGCCGAGACACGCTCGCCCCGCAGCATACCGCGCCGGATGTTGCGCATGTATGCCGAGTTCCAGATCTCGTCCATCGTGTTGACGTTCAGCGACATCGGCGCGCCGTGCTGGCTCACCATGTCGTGCGCGACACAGCAGACCCGTGCTGTTCCCTCGGGTCCGATGCACAGATGCTCGAAAGGCAGGGCGCAGAATGTCTTCGGGTCAGGCCAGTCCATTATGGGACCTTGTGTCGTGGAGACGCCCGCGGTTCACGACGCCGGGCTGGCGGTCGCCGCACCTGACGGACCGGAGTCGTCGAAGGCGATCGCCCGCCGGACGGATTGCGCGACGCGGATCACGATACCGCTCTTGGCGTTCGCATCACGGCCGAAGTAGCTGTCGAGACCAGTGGCCATGAAGTCGCCGGCCGCCGACGGCAGCTGCCCGTCGGAGAACACGGACAGCCCGGACAGGATGCCGTAGGTACCAACCGAGTTGGCCGCGGCGAGGCCGGCTGGCGCAGTCATCGCCGGAGAAGCCGGCGTCGTCTTGGCCGCCGCCGGATAGGCGACCGCCGACACGGCGATCGCCATGGCGCCGGGTGCGAGCGCGATGCGGCACATGCGCGACAGGCGGCGGCCAATGGAAGCCGAAGCCGCGTCAATCGCAACGAGCTTGCGTGGCGCGGGTTTCGGCACGACCCTCACGGTGATCGGCCAAACACCCGCGGCGTCCGCCAGATGATTCCAGTCGGCACCCGCGCCCGTCGCGGAGATGATCTCGACCGCGCGCTGCTGATAACGACGGACCGTTTCCGATCCTGTCTTGGGATGAACCTCGAGCACCACGGCGCGGCTGCCCGGATCGAAGAAGACCGCGGTCAATGTCTTGCCAAACTCCGCGCGGCAGGCCTTGGCGGCGGCCACCAAGACACGCGCCCTTTGCGCGACCATGGTCGGATCGTAGATCGTCGAACCGGCCGCGAACTTTCGCAGCCAGTGCTCGATCGACTTGGGAAAGGCAAGGTCGCTGACGCTGTGCGACAGGACTTCGACCTTCAGCTTCAGGGCCGCCTCTTCCAAGGCCACCCCGGCATCGACACGCGCCTTGGCGACGTCGACGCCGTTTCGAACGTGAAGGCGCAGATGGGCGCCATCAAGGTCAGCCAGGAACACGCCGGCTGGCAGGCCAGCCACGAGCTGGCCCAGATCCTTGGAATTCGCAGTCATCATGTTACACCCCCAGTGTGCCTACATCGTCACCGGCTTTTCGCCGCTTGGGACAGCAGACCTTGGCGTTCCGAGTCCAGTGGATCGCGGTCAGAACGCACATTCCTGTGCTTCATTCGCTTTTGGATCGCGGGGGAAACGACCCAATTTCAGCAGCAAAAACATACGCGAGGGCAATCGAAGAATGCACGCTCACTTATTAACAAGAGGGTAATGCCACGGCTTTCACCGTTTGTCGAGAGGTTACCGCACTTCAATAGCAATAAGCACGGCATCCGATTGCCGATTTCACGGCTCGGCCGATTGCTATCGAATCCTCTGGAATTTGCACGATTAGTCACCGATGCGGAGCTGCGGCGCTCGGAAAAGCTACGCAAACAGCGCTGATGTTGCAGGTTACACGACGACTATTGTTGATCAGTTCATGAATTTATGATATAGCATTGAATTATATAGAATTTTTGCCTGCGAATTTATTTCCGCGCTCTGCGGCCATTGATTGGACAGAAAATGATGCTTGGTGCATTGCGGCGTTTTGCCGTGGTGGTCGCTATTGTCGCGTCGCCACTGTCGCTCGTCGAACCGGTTCAGGCCAGCGAGACCATTGATCCTCAGAAGCAGCTTGAGGATGTGTTCGGCGCGTTCAAGGACGCCGCCATGCGCATCCAGACCTCACAGGCAAAAGAGCTTGCCCGATGGACGGGCCCGATCTACCTGGCGTTCAGCGATTCCGCCGGCCTCGAGCGTGCACGCGCCGACGTCGAGTCCACCGTCTCCACCCTAGCGGCGGTCGTCAGGGTTCCTGTCGAACGGGTCGCGGCGAACGATCCGCGTGTCAACTTCCTGGTGAGGGCGAGCACGAGAAACTCATCGGGCGCGACGCCTTGCTTCACGATCATCGACTGGGACGATACCGGACGCCTGGTGCGCGTCGAACTCCACCTCAACCTCTCGAATCTCGAGAGGCTGACGCGGTGCACGAACCACGAGATCCTGCACGGCTTCGGGTTGCGCTCGCATCCCGACAAGGCATTCAGCGTGCTGAGCTATCGCTACAACACGCAGGCCCACCTCACCGATACCGACCGCATCATCCTGGAGACTCTCTACGACGCGCGCCTGCCGGCCGCGGGGTCGATGGACTCGATCGGGCGGATCGCGTGTGGGCTCATCGCGGATCGGCTGCAGGTCTCGATCGACCGCGCGGCATCTGTTTGCGAACGCCAGCATGCGCCGGTTCGCACGTCTCTGTTCGGGCGACCGCACGAGAACATCGGACAGTAACGCCGTAGTCAGCGTCCGGCGAGCCGAGCCCGCCAGTCTTCGCCCAGCAGCGCGAACAGCACGTGGTCATGCCACATGCCGTTGATCTTCAGGTACTGGCGCGCCAGCCCCTCCTCATGGAAGCCGACCTTGCGCAGCACCGCCTTGCTGGGCTCGTTGCTTGGCAGGCAGGCGGCTTCGAGCCGGCGCAGGCGCACCTCGTCGAACATGAAGGGCAGCAGCGCCGCGAGGCCCTCGGTCATGTAACCGTAGCCGGCGTAGCGCTGGCCCATCCAGTAGCCGATGCTGGCGCTCTGCGCGACGCCGCGGCGCACGTTGGAGACCGAGATGCCGCCGGTCAGCCGGCGGGTGTCGTTGAGGAAGATGAAGAAGGTGTAGCCCTCGCCGGCGCGCCACTCCTGCAGATAATGACGCAGGCGGCGGCGATAGGAATCGCGCGTCAGCGCGTCCTCCGTCCATGATGGTTCCCATGGCGTCAGGAAGGCACGGCTGGCGGCGCGTAACTCAGCCCACTCACGCCAGTCGTCGAGATTGGGCATACGCAAGAACACGCGCTCCGACGGCAGGCGCGGCGTCGAGGCCAGCGCGAGAGGCACGTCGGACAGTCGGAACATCCCTAGCGTCACTCCCTGAGGGTGCGGCAATTATTTTACACGATTTCTAAACTTTGCCCATGCCCCTACTCCCGCTAGGGGCGCAGGCGAGCTGTGATCGAGTCGTAGGCCTCTAGTCCACCGACCGGTCCCAAGGCGCAGACGCTGGGCTTGCCAGCCAGTAGCCGGCGGGCGACTCGTTGCACCGCGGCCCGATCGACAGCTTCGATGCGCGCCACGGTCTCCGTATAGGGGATCACGCGGTCGTAGGTGAGCAGGTGGCGCGCCGCCTGCTCGCAGCGCGCGTGAGTGGACTCCAGCGACATCAGCACGCCGGCCTTGAGCTGGGCGCGGGCGCGGGCGATCTCGCTCTCCTGCAGCGTGTCGGCCACCGACGCGAACTCGGCGCAGACCATCGGCACCAGCTCGGCCAGGCTCTCGGCGCCGGTGCCGGCGTAGATACCGAACAGCCCGCCGTCGCGATAGGACGAGGTGAAGGAGGAGATGCTGTAGACCAGCCCGCGTTCCTCGCGGATGCGCTGGAACAGGCGCGAGGACATGCCGCCACCGAACAGGGTCGAGAACACCGCGGCGGCGTGGTGGTCGGGGTCGAGATACGAAAGCCCCTCGGTGCCGATCAGCAGGTGCACCTGCTCGAGGTCGTCCTCGTCGCGACGCTCGCCGCCTTCGTAGCGCGCCGGCGCGGGCGCCGCTGTATCGCCGGACTTCGGCACGCGCGCGAACGCTTTCGCCGCCAGTTCGACGAAGCGCTCGTGCTCGACGGCGCCGGCGGCCGAGAGCACCATGCGGCCACCGTGATAGCGCGCCCGCAGCCAGGCGAAGAGATCCTCGCGCGAGATCGACGTCACCGTCTCCTCAGTACCGAGCACCGGCCGACCCAGCGGCTGGCCGGGAAACGCGACCTCCTGGAAGCGGTCGAAGATGACGTCGTCGGGCGTGTCGAGCGCCTGGCCGATCTCCTGCAGGATCACGCCGCGCTCGCGGCTCATCTCCTCCTCGACGAAAGTCGAGTCGAGCAGGATGTCGGCGATAAGGTCGACGGCCAGCGCCACGTCCTCCTTGAGGATGGTGGCGTGGTAGGCGGTGGTCTCGCGCCCGGTATAGGCGTTGAGGCTGCCGCCGACGGTCTCGATCTCCTCGGCTATGCCGCGCGCGGTGCGCCGCCGCGTGCCCTTGAACGCCATATGCTCGAGCATGTGCGCGAGGCCGTTGCGCTGGGCGTTTTCGTGCCGCGCGCCGGCGGCGATCCACACGCCCAGCGCCACGGTCTCGACCGAGCCCATCGTGTCGGTGACGACACGCAGTCCATTGTCGAGCGTGGTGATGCGGATGCTCATCGCGGCGCCGGCGTGGTGTCCATCAGCTGCTGCAACGCCCTGAGGTCGTTGCCCAGCACCGTGCAGCGCTCGGGACGCTTGTAGAGGTCCGCCATCCGCTCCGGCAATTCCGGCCGCTTGCCGACCGCCTTCTCGACCGCGTCGGGGAACTTCGCGGGATGCGCCGTGCCAAGCACAACCATCGGCAACGATGGATCGCCGCGCTTCTGGCGTGCCACCGCGTAGCCCACCGCGGTGTGCGGATCGAGCAGCTCACCGGTGTCGCGCAGCGCTTCGGCGATGACGCGCAAGGTGCCGCTGTCGTCGAGCCGCCCGGCGTCGAAGATGCCGCGCGCGCGCAGGAGCTGCGCGGCGCTGGCACGCATCGTGCCGGTCGAGCGGAACGCCGCCATCGCCTTGGCGAGCCCGCGGCCGTCGCGATCGAACAGGTCGAACAGCAGGCGCTCGAAGTTGCTCGACACCTGGATGTCCATGCTGGGCGACAGCGTCGCCTCGACGCCGGCCATGGTCTGCGCGCCACTCTCGATGAAGCGCGCCAGGATGTCGTTGGTGTTGGTGGCGATGATCAGCCGGCCGATCGGCGCGCCCATCTGCTTCGCCGCATAGGCGGCGTAGATGTTACCGAAATTGCCTGTCGGTACGCAGAACGACACCGGCCGTTCGGCCGAGCCCAACCGCACGGCGGCGGCGACGTAGTAGACGATCTGCGCCATCACGCGCGCCCAGTTGATCGAGTTCACCGCCGTCAGCCGGTGATGATCGCGGAACGCGAGGTCGTTGAAGCAGGCCTTGGCGAGGTCCTGGCAGTCGTCGAAGGTGCCGTCGATGGCGACGTTGTGCACGTTGGGCGCCAGCACCGTGGTCATCTGCCGGCGCTGCACCTCCGAGGTGCGGCCCTGCGGATGTAGCATGAAGATGTCGACGCGCCGGCTGTCGCGCACCGCCTCGATCGCCGCCGAGCCCGTGTCGCCCGACGTCGCGCCGACGATGCGCGCGCGCTTGCCCGAGCGGCTCAGGATCTCCTCGAGCATGCGGCCCAGGAGCTGCAGCGCCACGTCCTTGAAGGCGAGCGTCGGGCCGTGGAACAGCTCCATCAGGTGCAGATTGTCGACCGCCAATGGCTTGATCGGCACCACATCGGGGTGATCGAAGGTGGCGTAGGCCTCGCGCGACAGGCGCAGCAGGTCCTCGGCCGAGAAGGCGTTGCCGACGAAGGGCGCGATGACGCGCGCGGCCATGTCGGCGTAGGGCATGGTGCGGTAGGCCGCGAGGTCTTCGGCGCTGAAGGCCGGCCAGCTCTCGGGCAGGTACAGGCCGCCGTCGCGCGCCAGGCCCGACAGCATCACCTCCTCGAAGGTGAGCCGCTCGGCCATGTTCTGCGAGCCGCCGCGCGTGCTGATGTAACGGATGTCTGTCATAGGGGCGCGGACCATAACGGCGGGGGCGGGACCGGGCAAGGCGGTCAATCCCGCCGGAACATCACGACGCTCCAGTGCACGCCGGGGGCGCCAAACCGGCTCGGCCGGTGGCCACGATGGATCACGCCCAGTCCGCACACTTCGGCCAGGGCGGCGGTCTCCTCGATCGAGACGTCGAACATGCGCCGCCCCACGGGCACGGGGCCGTGCCGCAGCCGCATCGGCATGACGCCGCCGGGTGCCAACAGGCTCGCGACCCTTGGCATCGCACGTTGCCGTTGCGCGAGGTCGAGATGCATCCAGACCGCGGTCAGCAGCACGACGTCATACTGCCCGCCCATGGCATGCACGACATCGAGGTCGGGCAGCGAATCATCGATCCAGGTGAAGACCGATGTGCCGTGCAGGCGCTGGCCGTGCGCGCGCAACTCCGGCGTTGGCTCGACGGCGGTAACCGTGTGGCCCAGGGCGGCCAGCGCGGCGGCGTCGCGCCCCGTGCCGGCGCCGATGTCGATCACGCGACTGGGTCGTGTCGGCATCAGCCGAGCGACGTCACCGTGCAGGTCGGCGAAACTGACGCTCTCGTATTGCTTGACGAGCGCGTCGGCGGTCTCGCCATAGCCCTCGGTACCGCTGACCCGGCGTGGCGGCTCAGTCGGCGGCACGGTCGAGACAGGCGGCGTGGTCCTTCTTCAACCGCTTGGTCGAGGCGGGAAAGCGGCCGAGCTTGTCAGCCGGCCGCGTCGGGCGCTTCACCAGGTCGCCACCACAATTCGGGCAACGCCCGCCCAGCCTGGTCTCGGCGCAGGCGGCGCAAAAGGTGCACTCGAAGGTACAGATCAGCGCGTCAGGGGCGCCATTGGGCAGGTCCTTGTCGCAGCACTCGCAGTTCGGTCGCAGGTCGAGCATGGCGGTCTCCGTTCAACTCTGCATACCTTCCCCCGCTCTGCGGGGGAAGGTAATCAGACGAGATATCGCGCCTTCAGATGCGCCTTGAACGCCGCTGTACCCAGCGGCGCGCCAGTGGCCCGCTCCAGGAGCGCGTCGGTCGACAGCAGCGAACCCTGGCTGTGCACGTTCTCGCGCAGCCAGTGATAGAGCGGCGCGAAGTCGCCGCGCGCCAGGCCGGGCTCGATGTCGGGATCGGCGGCGCGGGCGGCGGCGAACAGCTGCGCCGCGGCCAGCGCGCCCAGGGTGTAGGTCGGGAAGTAGCCCCAGCCGCCGTCGGGCCAGTGGATGTCCTGCAGGCAGCCCAAGGTGTCGGTCGGCGGCCGCACGCCCAGCGACTTTTCCATGCCCTCGTTCCAGGCACCCGGCAGGTCGGCGAGCTTCAGCTCGCCGGCGATCATCGCGCGCTCCAGCTTGTAGCGCAGGATCACATGCAGCGGGTAGGTCACCTCGTCGGCGTCGACGCGGATGAAGCCGGGTTTCACCACGGTGTAGAGGCGGTGGATGTTGTCGGCGCCCCAGGCCGCGCCCGTGCCACCGAAGGCGGCGGCCATGCGTGGGGCGGCGAAGTCGATGAAGGCGCGGCCGCGACAGGCCTGCATCTCCAGCAGCAGCGACTGCGATTCGTGGATCGCCATGCCGCGCGAGGTGCCCACCGGCTGATGTCGCCAATGCGTCGGCAGGCCGGCCTCGTACATCGCGTGCCCGGTCTCGTGCAGCACGCCCATCAGGGCGCGGGCGAAATCGGCCTCGTCGTAGCGCGTGGTGATGCGCACGTCGTCGGGCGTGCCGCCGGTGAAGGGATGCGCCGAGACATCGAGGCGGCCTTTGGCGAAGTCAAAGCCGACCGCCTTCATCATCTCCAGCCCGAGCGCGCGCTGCGTCTCGATCGGGAACGGGCCCGGCAGCGGCAAAGGCTGTGGCCGTGACGCCTGCCGCTCCAGCACTTCGCCCAGCAGCGGCGGCAGGAAGGCCTCGAGATCGGCGAATAGCGCATCGATGCGCGCCGCGCGGCCATCGGGCTCGTACTCGTCGAGCAACGCCTCGTACACCGAGCAGCCGAGCTTCGCGGCTTTCGCCAGCCCCGCCTCGCGCGTCACGTCGAGCACGGCCTGCAGGTGCGGCAGCAGCGCGGCGTAATCGTTCTTCGCCTTGGCCTCGCGCCACGCCATCTCGGCGCGCGAGATCGCGCGCGAGCGGCGCTCGACGAGATCCGAGGTCAGCGCCGTGCTGTGCACCCAGGCTCGGCGCATCTCCCTGAGATTGGCGAGCTGCCAGGCGTCGAGATCCGCCGTGCGCTGCTCGGCCGAGGCCAGCAGATCGCCGACCTCCGGCGCTGAGATTAGCTCATGCGCGATCACACCCAAGGCCGCCGACTGCTCCGCACGATCCTCAGCGCTGCCCGTGGGCATCATCACGGAGCGATCCCAACCGAGAATCGCCTGCGCGCCGCCGATCAGCGACAGCCGGCGGAAGCGCGCCTCGAGCTGGGTGTAGGAATTGCTGACGCTCATCGATTCATTCCATGTCTGGCTCTCCCCACCTCAGGGAGAGGGAGAAAGGCTCAGCCCCGCTCCGGCACGGGCGGCGGCGTGGGACGGCCGCGGCGCCAGTGATAGGCGATGTAGACGCCGACCAGACTCAGCGCCAGCAGGAACCAGGTGATCGAGTACTGCAGGTGATCGTTGGGCAGGTTCACCCGGGTCTGGCCGCCGATCGGGAAGCCCCCGGGGTTGGGCGTGGCGTCGGCGGCGACGAACCATGCGTCGGGCTTCAGCGCCGGCGACTCGGGCAGGCCCGCGGTGCGGCGCATGGTGGCGACGTCCATGGTCAGCCAGACATTGCGCTCGGGCTTGTTCTCGGGAACGAACCAGCTCTGCAGATTGGCTTCGCTCAACCGCACGACGCCTTCGACGGTGACGACGCCCTGCACCTGCCCCGCCGCGCGACGCGCCGGATCCTTCAACCGCTCCGGTATCCAGCCGCGGTTGAACAGCACGACCTCGCCCGACTCCAGGCGCAGCGGCGTGACGATCTGCAGGCCGACATTGCGGTTCAGGCTGCGCGCCAGCAGATGCATTTCCTTGTCGTGCAGGAAGGTGCCGGTCAGCCGGACCTTGCGGTACTCGGCCGCCTTGGGATCGGCGGCGACGCCGGCGGCGTCAAGCGGCGCCATGGTCATGCGGCTCTGCAGGCGCGTGATCAGATCGTTCTTCCACTCCATGCGCTGCAGTTGCCAGGCGCCGAGCCCGAGCATGACCAGGAAGGCCGGAACGCTGAAGACGGTCGGCCAGAATGACGGCTTGAAATCGCGCATGACGCTCATGTAGGGCCATCCTCGCCCGCCGTCGAGCGATGGTGGTACTGCTGCGCCACTAGGACGCCCTTGATCAGCCGCAGCGGCAGGATGGTCAGCGCGATCACCACGGGCGTCCACAGCGCGAGATGGACCCAGACCGGCGGCTCGAAGCGGAACTCGACCCACAGCACCAGGCCCATCATCACCGCGCCCAGGCCCAGGATCACGAACACAGCCGGGCCGTCGCCAGCGTCGTGGCCGCGCAGATCGAGCCCGCATTCTCCGCAGGCCGAGTGGATCTTCAGCACCCCGTCGAAGAGCCTTCCCCTGCCGCAACGCGGACAGCGTCCGGCGAGGCCGGTCGACAGCGATGACAGAGGCGGCCAGTCGGATGACATCGATTCACTCTACCTTCCCCCCCGGAGGAAGGTAGAAAAAGAGACGCCGGCCTCTCGGCCGGCGTCGTCATGTCGCCGATAACGGCGCGTCAGTGCGCCGCCGGGATCGCGTCGCCCATGCCCCACCAGTAGATGGCGAAGAACAGGAAGATCCAGACCACGTCGACGAAGTGCCAGTACCAGGCGGCCGCCTCGAAGCCGAAATGCTGCTCGGGCTTGAACTGGTTGTCCATGGCGCGGAACAGGCAGACGGTCAGGAAGATCGTGCCGACCAGCACGTGGAAGCCGTGGAAGCCGGTCGCCAGGTAGAAGGTCGAGGAGTAGATGCCATCGCGGAAGCCGAAGGCGGCGTGGACATACTCGTAGGCCTGCACGGCGGTGAACAACATGCCCAGCAGCACGGTCAGCAACAGGCCGCGCACCGCCGACTTCTGATCGCCTTCCAGGATGGCATGGTGCGCCCAGGTCACGGTGGTGCCCGAGAGCAGCAGGATCAGGGTGTTGATCAGCGGCAGATCGAACGGGTCAAACGGCGCCACGCCCTTGGGCGGCCAGACGCCGCCGGTGGCCTCGGTGCGGCCCGGCATGTTCTCGGCGCCGGGGAACAGCGAGGCGTCGAAGAAGGCCCAGAAGAACGCCAGGAAGAAGAACACCTCCGAGGCGATGAACAGGATCATGCCGTAGCGCAGGCCGAGCTGCACCACCGGGGTGTGGTGGATGCGCGATTCCACGATCACGTCCTTCCACCAGTACCACATGGTGATGAAGACCAGCAGCAGGCCGGGCGCGACCTTCCAGACGCCTAGCGCCTTCACCGTCGGCGCGAGGCCCGCGCCCAGCATCGTCGGGTGCATGTACAGGACGCCGCCGAAGGCGAGCAGGACGCCGGCGAAGGCGCCGATCAACGGCCAGATGCTGGGATCGACCAGATGATACGGATGCTTCTGGGCTGCTGCGGCCATCTCACCCACCCCTTTTGCTGTCCGCCGAAGCCGGCAGCCGGCTCAGCAGCTCGCGCGCCTTGTCGGTGCGCGCTTCGAAGAACGTATAGGACAATGTGATCGTGCTGACGCCGTCGTAGCGGCGTTCCTTCGCCATATCAGGGTCGACGAAGAACACCACGGGCATGTCGATGCTCTGCCCCGGCATCAGGAGCTGCTCGGTGAAGCAGAAGCACTGGATCTTGTTGAACCACTGGCCGGTGATGTCCGGCAGCACGTTGTAGGTCGAGGTGCCGACGATCGGACGCTGCGAGACGTTGGTGGCGCGGTAGAAGACCAGCGTCTCCTCGCCCAGCCGCACCGTGACCTCGCGCTGCAGCGGTTCGAACTTCCACGGCAGGTTGGCGTCCCTACTGGCGTCGAAGCGCACGCGCACGGTGCGCTCTAGCACGCGGCCCGGCGCCGCCGTGGCGACCTGGGTGGTGCCGCCGAAGCCGGTGACCCTGCAGAAGAGCTCGTAGAGCGGCACCGAGGCGAAGGCGAGGCCGAGCATCGCCGAGCCGGCCAGCGCGACCATCAGGCCGACCCGCCGGTTGCGGCGCTGGAGATCGTCGGCCGCGGCGCTCACTTCATGCCTCCGGCGCCGGGTAGCACGCCAGCGCCACCGAACTTCACGATGGTGATGACGAAGAACAGCAGGCAGATGCCGATGATCACGCCCAGCACGACGCGATTCTTGCCGCGCTGCTGGATGTGGCGCTCGGTGATGTAGGGCTTGCGCGGATCGGGGGCCGCCATCTCCATGCTCCCCGCCCTCAACCGAAGGCCAGACGGTCCGCGACCATCGCCACGAACAGCAGGAAAAGATAGCCCAGCGAATAGCGGAACATCGCGCGCGCGGCGCTCTTGTCGTCCTCGGGCGCGCGCAGCACGCGCAACGCGTGGCCAACGAAGACCATGCCGGCGGCCAGCGAATAGAGGCCGTAGCCCCAGCCGACCGCGCCGGTCAATGTCGGCAGCAGGCCGACCGGCAGCAGCAGCAGGCAATAGGCCAGCATCTGCAGCTTGGTGTGGCGCACGCCGGAGACCACCGGCAGCATCGGTACGCCGGCGCGGCGATAGTCGTCGTCGCAGTACAGCGACAGCGCCCAGAAATGCGGCGGCGTCCAGAAGAAGATGAGCAGGAACAGCGAGACGCTGGCCCACGACACGTCGCCGGTGATCGCCGCCCAGCCGATCATCGGCGGGAAGGCGCCGGCGGCGCCACCGATGACGATGTTGTGCGGCGTGCGCCGCTTCAGCCAGACGGTGTAGACGAAGACATAAAACAGGATGGTCAGCGCCAGCAGACCGCCGGCGACGGCGTTGGTCGCCACCGTCATCAGCGCCACCGAAAAGATCGACAGCAGCACGCCGAAGCCCAGAGCGTCGTCGGGCGCCACGGCGCCGGTCGGGATCGGCCGCTTGCGCGTGCGGGTCATGACCGCGTCGATGTCACGGTCATACCACATGTTGATCGCGCCCGAGGCGCCCGCGCCCAGCGCGATCGCCACAATGGCCACGGCACCCAGCAACGGATGGATGTGGCCCGGCGCCAGCCACAGGCCGACCATGCCGGTGAACACCACCAGCGACACCACCCGCAACTTCAGGAGCGCCACGTAGTCGGCCACGCGCGACGGCGTCGGCGCTGTGGTCGCGCCGGTGTCGTGCAGGGTGGTCGCGGACAGATCGGTCATGGTTTACCGTTACGGTTCAGGGGGCGCCCCGTGGCGCCCCCTGGAATCCTCAGTGGTGCGTGGCGGGCTGGACCTTCGGCAGTTCGTCGAAGGTGTGGAAAGCCGGCGGCGAGGGAACGGTCCATTCCAGCGTCGTGGCGCCCTCGCCCCAGTAGTTCGCACCCACCTTGTTCTTGCTGAAGAACACGGTGTGCACCGCCGAGATGAACCAGATGATCGTCGCGCCGAAGCCGATGAAGGCGCCGATCGACGAGACCTTGTTCCACAGCTCGAAGGCGTCGGGGTAGTCGATGTAGTGGCGCGGCATGCCGGCCAGTCCCGAGAAGTGCATCGGGAAGAACGTCAGGTTGACGCCGATGAACGTTCCCCAGAAATGCACCTGCGCCCAGAACTCGTTGTACTGCTTCCCGCACATCTTGCCGATCCAGTAGTAGTACCCGGCGAAGATGCCGTACACCGCTCCGAGCGACAGCACGTAGTGGAAGTGGGCGATGACGTAATAGGTGTTGTGCAGCGCGATATCGACGCCGGCATTGGCCAGCACGACACCGGTGACACCACCGACGGTGAACAGGAAGATCAGGCCGACCGCCCACAGGAAGGGGATCTCGAACCTGATCGAGCCGCCCCACATGGTGGCGATCCACGAAAAGATCTTCACGCCCGTCGGCACGGCGATGACCATGGTCGCGGCCACGAAGTAGGCGCGCGTGTCGACGTCCATGCCGACCGTGTACATGTGGTGCGCCCACACGACGAAGCCGACCACGCCGATCGCGACCATGGCGTAGGCCATGCCGAGATAGCCGAACACCGGCTTCTTCGAGAAGGTCGAGATGATGTGGCTGACGATCCCGAAGGCCGGCAGGATCATGATGTACACCTCGGGATGGCCGAAGAACCAGAAGAGGTGCAGGAACAGCATCGGATCGCCGCCGCCGGCGGGATCGAAGAAGCTGGTGCCGAAGTTGCGGTCGGTCAGCAGCATGGTGATGGCGCCGGCTAGCACCGGCAGCGCCAGCAGCAGCAGGAACGCCGTGACCAGGATCGACCAGGCGAACAGGGGCATGCGGTGCAGGGTCATGCCCGGCGCGCGCATGTTGAAGATCGTGGTGATGAAGTTGGCGGCGCCGAGGATCGAGCCCGCGCCGGCGAGGTGCAGCGAGAAGATCGCGAAATCCATCGACGGGCCGAGGCTGCCCTTGGCCGACAGCGGCGGATAGATCGTCCAGCCCGTGCCGGCGCCGGCGCCCAGGAACACCGAGCAGACCAGCATGATGAAGCCGGCCACGGTCAGCCAGTACGAGATGTTGTTCATGCGCGGGAAGGCCATATCCGGCGCGCCGATCATGATCGGCACGAACCAGTTGCCGAAACCGCCGATCAGCGCCGGCATGACCACGAAGAACACCATGATCAGGCCGTGCGCCGTGACGACCGCGTTCCAGTGGTGGCCCGGGTCGGAGTGCCAGTTCATGTACTGCACGCCCGGCGAATAGAGCTCGAGCCGCATGTAGACCGAGAGCGCGCCGCCGATCAGGCCGGCGAAGACGGCGAAGATCAGATAGAGCGTGCCAATGTCCTTGTGGTTGGTCGACAGGAACCAGCGGGAGAAGAACCCGGGCGTATGGTCATGATGATCATGACCGTGGGCGTCGTGGTGGGCGCCGTGTGCGGCGTTCGTGGCCATGGCGACTTCCTTCCGTCTACGCGACTGTTGTGGGCCGGGCGCGCATCAGCGCGTCGGCTCGGCCCTTATCGAATCATTGGCGGCGAATTCCGTGGGCGCGGGCAGCGCGGCCGCCTTCTTGGACGCCGCCCACTTGTCGAACGCCTCCTTCGAGACGACGCGCACCGCGATCGGCATGTAGGCGTGGCCCGAGCCACAGATCTGCGAGCATTGGCCGTAGTACAGGCCTTCCTTGCGCACGTTGAACCAGCCCTCGTTGAGGCGGCCGATGATCGCATCGTGCTTGACGCCGAAGGCGGGGATCGCCCAGGAGTGCATCACGTCGGTCGAGGTGACGTAGAAGCGCACGTTGGTGTTGACCGGCACGACCATCTCGTTGTCGACGGCGAGGAGGCGCGGACGGCGCTGCTTCTCGGCATCCGACAGCTTGACCCAGTCGGCCTCCTTCACCATGAAGGCTTCGAAGTCGATCTTGAGGTCGGGGTACTCGTACTGCCAGTTCCACTGCTTGCCGGTGATCTTGATGGTCAGGCCCGGTTCGGTGGTGCGGTCCATGAAATAGAGCAGCTTGAAGGACGGGATGGCGATGACGATCAGGATGATGATCGGCACCACCGTCCAGGCCACTTCGAGCAGCGTGTTGTGGGTCACCTGCGAGGGCACCGGATTGCGCGAGGCGCGGAAGCGCACCATCACGTAGACCAGCAGGCTCAGCACGAAGATGGTGATCACCGAGATGATCACCAGCAGCAGGTTATGCAGGCTGACCAGCTTGTCCATGATCTCGGTGACCGGATGATGCAGGTTCATCTGGCCGCGGTGCGGCAGGTCGACGAAATCGCTGTCCTGGGCGACCGCCATGCCGGAGGACGCGATGAGAGCGAAGCCGGCTGTCGCCAGCATCCCCAGGCGGCTCATGATCGACGCGCCGCTGTTCGAACCCATGCCCCCACTCCTTGCCGCTTGCCGCAATATCCACGCGGATGATGGGCGTATCTAGCAGAGGACGTAAAGCCCGGTCACTCCAATTCGCCCCCCGCCGCGATGCGTCCGCCTGACGCACTCCGGCAGGCGAAAACGCCCATGCTGTCAGCCGGTTGGCGCAACTCTCGACGGGTCGCAACAATTCCGACTCCTGCCTTCCCCCGGAAGGGGAAGGTGGCTCGCGCAGCGCGACGGTCGGGGGCTGCGGACGGCCCCGCGGGGGGATGTCGAAGACAAACGCAGGAGTCCGTCTTCGACATCCCACTTCCGCCCTTCGGGCAACTTCCGCCTCCGGGGGAAGGTAGAGATGACTCATGGGGCTGACGTATCGCCGCCGGACGCCTATGTTGAGGTCTGAGCCAGCGGAGTGCCCATGTCCCATCTCGCCACCGCCACCGACCTGTTCTTCAAGCGTGCCGGCCTCGACGAGGCGCGCACCGAGCGCATCGTGCGCGAGGCGCTCAGCGGTACCGACGATGGCGAGCTGTTCCTCGAATACGCCCAGAGCGAGATGCTGGCCTGGGACGATGGCAAGCTGAAAAGCGCCTCCTTCGACGTCTCCCAGGGCTTCGGCCTGCGCGCGGTAAAGGGCGAGACGGTGGGTTATGCCCATGCATCGGCGCTGGACGAGCAGGCGCTCAAGCGCGCCGCCGCCACGGTACGTGCGGTGGCCCGCGGCAAGGGCGGCACGGCGGCCGAAGGGCCGCGCGGCACCAATTCGCTGCTCTACACCGACGCCAATCCGCTCGACGGCATCGCCTTCGAGCGCAAGGTGAAACTGCTGGAGGAGATCGACGCCTATGCCCGCGGCAAGGAGCCCAGGCTGAAGCAGGTCTCGGCCTCGATCGCCGCCTCTTGGCAAGTGATCGAGATCGTGCGCGCCGATGGCCGGAAGGTCGCCGACGTGCGACCGATGGTGCGGCTCAACGTGTCGGTGGTCGCCGGCAAGGGCGATCGCATGGAAACCGGCTCCTCAGGCTCGGGCGGGCGCATCGGCTATAGCGGCATGTTCGAGCCCGAGTACTGGAAGAAGCAGACCGACGAGGCGATCCGCCAGGCGCTGGTCAACCTCGAGTCGGTCGACGCGCCGGCCGGCGAGATCCCGGTCGTTCTCGGAGCGGGCTGGTCGGGCATCCTCTGGCACGAAGCCATTGGTCATGGCCTGGAAGGCGATTTCCACCGCCGCAAGACCTCGGTGTTCACCCATCTGATGAACGAGCGCATCGCCTCGCCCGGCGTCACCGTGGTCGACGACGGCACGATGCGCGACCGCCGCGGCTCGCTCACCGTCGACGACGAGGGCACGCCGAGCCAGCGCACCGTGCTGATCGAGGACGGCAAGCTGGTCGGCCTGATGCAGGACCGGCTCAACGCCCGCCTCATGGGCGCGAAGCCCACCGGCAACGGCCGGCGGCAGAGCCACGCCCACAGCCCGATGCCACGTATGACCAACACCATCATGCTGGCCGGCGACAAGGACCCTGGCGAAATCATGGCCTCTGTGAAGCGCGGCCTCTACGCCGTGAATTTCGGCGGCGGCCAGGTCGACATCACCAACGGCAAGTTCGTCTTCAGCTGCACCGAGGCCTACCTGATCGAGAACGGCAAGGTCGGCGCGCCGGTCAAGGGCGCCACCCTGATCGGCTCGGGCAGCGAGGCGCTCTTGAAGATCGGTATGGTCGGCAACGACCTGGAGATGGATCTCGGCGTCGGCACCTGCGGCAAGGACGGCCAGGGCGTGCCCGTCGGCGTCGGCCAGCCGACGCTCAGGCTCGACGGGCTGACAGTAGGCGGCACGGCGACGTAGCAGCGCCTCTGGCCCGCCCCTCTCCGGGGCAGGGCGATCGCAGGCGACCTGTTGGCTGTCTCCGGGCCGCGTCGCTCCAGTGACGCATCATGAGCGCCGCTGGAGCGGCGCGGCCCAAACGGCTTGGACGTCGTTGCCAGGTCGGGTCGGTCGAGTACCGTCGATTCCTAGCTCACTTCTTATTTCGGCGCCGTCGGCATCGGCACGGTCACCCTCGGCGCGGGCGCTGATGGCGGTGCGGGCTCGGGTGGCTTGGGCGGTTCTGGTGGCGGCGCGGCGGGCGGTGCGGTGGTTGGTGCGGTGGCTGGCGCGGGCTCGGCGGGCGCAGGCGCCGCCGGCGCCAGGCGCGCGCGGGTGCGGAAGGAATCGAGGAAGGCGCGCACATGCGGCAACGCCGCCGGCAGCTTCTCCCGGTTCACCACCGCCTCGATCTTGTAGACCGTCTCGGCCGTCACGCAGACGCGCGCGAAGTAATTCAGCTCGTCGGGCAGCGGCGCCTCGATCACATGACCCGGCGCGCCGCCGCCGCAAGACTCGGCCTCGTTGCGCGTCGGTTTGTCGGCGCTGGCGCGCGCCAGCATCAGGGTGGCGAAACGTTGCGCGATCAGCGGCGCCGTGGCGCTGCCGCGGATCGAGGGCGGGTAGAACACCACGGTGACGCTGAAGGTTTCCTCGACGCTGCCGGTGAGGTAGTGCGTCGCCGGAAAGCCGCCATCGCTCCACGGCCGCTTCTGCACGATGCCCGGCACGCGGATGGCGAAGTTGTCGGCGCCGCCATCGTAGTCACGCCAGCGCTCCGGTGGCGGCACCGGCTCGAGCTGGGCCTGCGCGCCGGCGGTCGCCAGCATCGCCGCGAGAAAAATGGCCGCGTGTCGCATCGGCCGCTAAGTCCGTCCCGCCACGACCGCTTCGCGGCGGCGGCGCTGCGATTCCAGCGCGACGTCCTCGGGGCCGCTGACGGCGCGCATGCCGCGCACCTCCGCAGTGTCGCGCGACGGCAGGCAGAGCATATTGGTCGAAAGCAAGTTGGCGAAGACGTCCTCGCTGTTTTTGGCGAAATTGTCCGCATTGAACAGCGGCGTCACGTGCCAGTAGAGCCGGTAGCCCTGCTCGAGCAGCCAAGCGATCAGCGGCGGCGAGCGGTCGGTGCCGTTGTTCTCGACGAAGAGGCGCGGCTGACGCTGGCGGATGGTCCGCGCCGCGCCGCGCAGCACGTCGAGCTCCATACCCTCGACATCGACCTTGATCAGCGCGCAGCCCGGCAGATCGAGCGAGTCGATGGTCACCACGGGCACGCGTTCCCCGGCGCCGCCGGCGCGCAGGCCGACGCCGCCGTAGTTGTTCTCCTGGCCGTGGTCGAGCGGCGGAACCACGGCGACACCTGGTGCCGTGCCCAGCCCGCACCAATGCGCCACGACGTTGGCGAGGCCGTTGGCGGCGACGTTGGCGCACAGGGTCTGGTACACCAGACGCTGCGGCTCGGCCGCCAATACCCAGCCGTCCGGCCCGACCCGCCGCGCCATCGGCACGCTGAACGCGCCGATATTGGCCCCGGCGTCGACCACGATGTCGCCCGGCTTGATCAGACGCAGCAGCAGCTGCAGCTCGAGCTCGGCGTACTCGCCGTAGAGGTCGAGGCTGCGACCGATGAAGCGGTCGCGCGTGTTGTAGAGAAAAGCGCCGTGCCGGCAGCGCTTGGAGCGGTAGGGCAAGCTGCCGGCCGAAGCGACAGGCTGTGCCGGCGCCGCCGCCGCGGGCAAGGGGGCGCCGAACGAGGTTTCCTCCGGCGTCAATCCAACTTCCTGCTCGACACCCATGCTGTGTCCGTCGATCTCCTCGGCCGCCGGGACTGTAGCGGCTGTCGGCGCGTCCGGCTATCGTTCTGCCCAAACGCAGGAGGAACGTCGATGGGCTATCAGACGATCGAAGTGCGCAAGATCTCGCCGGTGATCGGCGCGGAGATCCATGGCGTCGATCTCGGCGGCGAGCTGGGCAACCAGCAATTCCAGGAGATCCATGACGCGCTGATGGACAATCTGGTGATCTTCTTCCGCGACCAGAAGCTCAGCATCGAGCAGCACAAGGCCTTCGGCCAGCGCTTCGGCGCCCTGCATATCCATCCCAACGCGCCGCGGCCGATCGAGGGCCATCCCGAGATCCTGGTGATCAAGGCCGACGAGAACAGCAAGCATGTCGCCGGCGAGGAATGGCACACCGACGTCTCGTGCGACGAGGAGCCGCCAATGGGCTCGATCCTGTATCTCACCGAGGTGCCGCCGGATGGCGGCGGCGACACCATGTTCGCCAACACCTACCGCGCCTACGAGACGCTGTCGGAGCCGATCAAGAAGATGCTCGTCGGCATGACGGCGATCCACGACAGCCTCAAGGCGCACAGCCACCAGATGAACAAGAAGGACGGCGCCAAGCACTTCCCCCAGGCCGAGCATCCGATCCTGCGCACCCATCCGGTGACCGGCAAGACCGGGCTCTACGTCAACCGCGGCTTCACAACGCGCATCCCGCAGCTCAAGAAGGCCGAGAGCGACGCGATGCTGGAGATGCTGTGGCGCCACATCGAGACGCCCGAATTTCAGTGCCGTTTCAAGTGGCGGCCCAATTCCGTGGCCTTCTGGGACAACCGCGCCGCCCAGCACCACGCGCTGTTCGACTACCACCCGCACCGCCGCTACGGCCACCGCGTCACGGTGTGCGGCAACAAGCCGTTCTATCGCGCTTAGGCTTTGTCATCCCGAGCGTAGCGAGGGATCCAGGCACATCCCTGGATCCCTCGCTACGCTCGGGATGACAGGGGCAGCTAGTACGCGTAAGCCTCGTACAGCGCGCCGTAATCGCCCTTCAACGCGCCCGCCAGCCGGGCGCGTTTTTCGTCGGCCAGGGTGACACCGCTGTCGGCGATGCGCTTCAGCGGATCGAGATGCATGGTCTCGTCGCGGCCCTGCGCGTCGAGCCTGGCGCGCGCCTTCAGCCCTGATTCGGCGATCTTCAGCACCTGGCCCGCCAGTGTCTGCAGCGTGTGGCCCTTCATCACGGTCTTCAGGCCCTCGCGCGGCGACTGATCGCGCAAGGTCTGCTGTTCGGCCACGCTCCAGCCCTTCACCAGGTCCCAGGCCGCATCGAGCGCCGAGGCGTCGTAGAGCAGACCCATCCACAGCGCCGGCAGCGCCACGATCATGTCGCGCGGGCCGGAATCGCATCCCCGCATCTCGAGATAGCGCTTGAGCCGCACCTCGGGGAAGGCGGTGGTGACGTGATCGCCCCAGTCGGTGACGCGCGCGATGTCGCCGACGTCGTTGTGCAGGCGGCCAGCCATGAAATCGCGGAAAGACTTGCCGCTGACGTCGATGTACCGGCCGTCTCGATAGACGAAGTACATCGGCACGCCGAGGATGTAGTCGGTGTAGCGCTCGAAGCCGAAGCCATCCTCGAAAACGAAAGGCAGCATGCCGCAGCGGTCGGCATCGGTGTCGGTCCACACATGGCTGCGCCGGCTCTGGAAGCCGGTATCCTCCGATTCGACGAAGGGCGAGTTGGCGTAGAGCGCGGTGACCAGCGGCTGCAGCGCCAGCGATACGCGGAACTTCTTCACCATGTCGGCTTCCGAGCCGTAGTCGACATTGGTCTGCACCGTGCAGGTGCGCAGCATCATGTCGAGGCCCATCGTGCCCTTCTTGGGCATGTAGGCGCGCATGATCTTGTAGCGGCCCTTGGGCATCCAGTCGAAGTCCTCGCGCCGCCAGGTCGGCGTGAAGCCCTGCCCGGTGAAGCCCGCGCCCAGCGGACCGGCGATCGCCTTCACTTCGTCGAGGTGATTGTCGGTCTCGACGGCGCATTCATGCGCGGTGCTGAGCGGCGCGCCGCTGAGCTCGAGCTGGCCGCCCGGCTCGAGCGTGATGTTGGCGGCGCCGCGGGTCAGCGCGATGACCTTGCCGTTCTCCAGCGCGCGTTGCCAGCCGAAGCGGTCGGCCAGGCCCTCGAGCATCGGCTTGACGCCGCCGTCGTAGCGCAGCGGTTGGCGCGTGGCGCGCACGAAGCCGAACTTCTCGTGCTCGGTGCCGGCGCGCCAGCGATCGGCCGGCTTGCAGCCGGCCTCGAAATACTCGACGAGCTGGCGGCGGTCCGTGATGGGCGCGCCTCCGCCACTGGGCGGTGCCGACATAAGGTATTTCCCCCTGCCGGCGTCGCGGTCGATCGCGCCTGCCGACTTGTTGCTGTTGTCGTCGTCGACGACGTTGCTAGCAAGCCCTGAGGCCGCGCTCAACCTTGCTCGCCGCGCCCTCGCATAAGGTTTCCTCGTTCGACCGCGCCGCCGTAATCCGGCCAGCGACGCGGTGTTGCGTCGCGCCAGTCGCCGATCGCCGCCTGCAGGCAGGCGAGCGCGGCGATCGCCGCGGTGTCGGCGCGCAGGATACGCGGGCCCAGCCCGACCGGCAGCACGCCGGGCAAAGCCGCGATGCGATCCAGCTCCTCGCGCGTGAAGCCGCCCTCCGGCCCGATCAGCACCGCCCATGGCCCCGGTCGCGCGTCGCCGAGCGCGTCGAGGATCGGCCGGCCGCCGCCGGTCTCGTCGGCGATCAGCAGCCGCCGCTCGGCCGGCCACGCCGTCAGCAACCTTTCGAGCGATACTGGCTCGCGCACCTCGGGGATGGTCAGCCGCTCGGTCTGCTCCGCCGCCTCGACGGCGTTGGCGCGCAGGCGCTCGACGTTGACGCGCTCGACATTTGTGCGCCGGGTGATCACCGGCAGCAGCGCCGATACGCCGAGCTCGGTCGCCTTCTCGGCGATGAAGTCGATGCGCGCCTTCTTGACCGGCGCGAAGCACAGCCACAGATCGGGCTCCGCCGTCTGCACTCTCGTCTTCATGTCGATGCCGAGTTCGAGCGAACGTTTGGCCGTCGCGGTAACCTCGGCCCGCCACTCGCCGTCGCGGCCGTTGAACAGCAGCACTTCGGCGCCGACGCCCAGGCGCAACACGTCGCGCAGATAGTGCGCGCGCGGCCCGTCGAGGCTCAGCGCCGCGCCCGCTGCGAGATCGTCCTCTATGAATAGGCGCGGCGTCATGGCGATTGAGCATAGCATCACCGCCGCCCATGATGGCGACATGACCGTCAAGGGTTTCACCGACATCAGGCCGCGGCACTGGACCTTGCGCCTGCTGCCGGGTTGGGCGCGGCCCTATGGCCGCCTGGCGCGCTGGGACCGGCCGATCGGCTGGCGGCTGCTGCTGGCGCCCTGCTGGTGGTCGATCAGCCTGTTCGCGCCGCTTCAGACACGCGAGCAGATCATCGCCTGGGCGATCTGGATGGCGCTGTTCTTCGTCGGCGCCGTCGCCATGCGCGGCGCCGGCTGCACCTGGAACGACCTGCTTGATCGCAAGATCGATGCCCAGGTCGAGCGTACGCGCGACCGGCCACTGCCCGCCGGCGAGGTCACGCCGCGCCAGGCGCTGGTCTGGTTGGTCGCGCAGGCGGCGATCGGCGCCGCCGTGCTATTCTCCTTCAACCTCAACGCCATCGTCGTCGGCCTGGCCTCGCTGCTGGTCATCGCGATCTATCCGCTGATGAAGCGCGTGACCTCGTGGCCGCAGGTCGTGCTGGGGCTCGCCTTCAACTGGGGGGCGCTGATGGGCGACGTGGTGGCCAATGGGCGCGTCTCGCTCGCCGCGCTGGCGCTCTATGCCGGCGGCATCGCCTGGACCTTGGTCTACGACACGATCTACGCCATGCAGGACCAGCGCGACGACGCCATTGTCGGTGTGCGCTCCACCGCGCGCCGCTTCCAGCATGCGCCGCTTACCTGGTTGACACTGTTCGCCACGATCACCGTGATCTGCTTCGGCGTCGCCGGCTGGCTGGCGGCGATCGACTGGCCGTACTGGCTCGGCCTGGCCGGCGTGGCGGCGCACCTCGCCTGGCAGGTCGGCACGGTGAAGCCGCACGACCCCGCCGACTGCTTGCACAAGTTCCGCGCCAATCGCTGGCTGGGCTGGATCCTGCTGGTCGGCATCCTCGCGGCGCGCTTCTGATGGCGCGCGCACCCGAGGATCCCGCCGGCTTCATCCGTACCTACACCGCGCTGGGCAAGCCGGCGATGGTGCCGGAGCTGAGACTGTGGCTGGCGGCGGAGTATCTGCCGATCTGGCAGGCCACCGAGGACTGGCTGGAGACGCAGAACGTCGACCCACCTTATTGGGCGTTCTGCTGGCCCGGCGGCCAGGCCGTGGCACGCTATCTGCTTGCCCATCCCGACATGGTCAGGGGCAAGCACGTGATCGATTTCGCCGCCGGCTGCGGTGTCGCCAGCCTGGCCGCCGCGCGCTGTGGTGCGAGCCGCGTGGTCGGCAACGAGATCGACCCGGTGGCGATCGCCGCCATGCGGCTCAATGCCGAGGCCAACGGCCTCGCCATCGAGACCAGCGACATGGATTGGCTGCAGGGTCCGCCTGGTTCGCCCGAGGCCGACGTCGTGATCGCCGGTGATGTCTGCTACGAGCGCGAGATGACGGCGCGGGCGATGGACTGGCTGCGGGGACACGCCGCGACAGGCCGGCTGGTGCTGTTGGGCGACCCAGGACGCAACTACTTCACGGCCGACCGGCTCGAGGAGCTGGCGCGCTACGATATCCCCACCTCGCTGCAGCTCGAGAACCGGGGCTTACGCGAAACCACGGTGTGGCGGGTGCATGCATGACCCTTCGCAGCGCAAGGGCAATAAATCCGTAACTGGTCCTTAACAATCGGAACCGCTACAAGCGAGCCGCGTTCCGCCAACACGTCCGAGCCGCATGCCGTCACCGAAGCTGAAGCCCGAGGATTTCGCCAAGCTCTACGAGGGCTTCGAAGCGCCGGTGTCGCGCTTCGACTGCGGCAAGAAATGCTCGCCGCTGAACAACGGCTCGCCCTATTGCTGCTCGACACAAATGGCGGTGCCGGTGGTCGAGAAGAGCGAGTTCGCCTTCCTGAAGTCGCGCACCGATCTGTGGCACCGCTTCAAGCCTTATGACGCCGCCACGCGCCTGATCGTCGAGGAGTTGCACAACGGCGCCTGCGCCGTCGAATGCAAGGGGGCGGCCTTTTGCGAGCGCCACAACCGCACGCTCGCCTGCCGCGCTTTCCCCTTCTTCCCCTACTTCAACCGGCAGAAGGAATTCATCGGGCTCAGTGTCTACTGGGTGTTCGAGGACCGCTGCTGGATGATCTCGAACATGGGCCTGGTCGAGAAGCCCTTCGTCGACGAGTTCGTGACGACCTTCGAGACGATCTTCGCCAAGGACAAGCTCGAGTTCGACACCTATGTCGACTTCTCCGCCTCGATGCGCCGCGTCTTCAGCCGTTGGGGCCGCCTCATCCCGGTGATCGGCCGCGACGCCAAGCCTATCTTCCTCGATCCTTCGACCGGCGAGCCGGTGAAGCGCCCGCCGCGCGACTACCCGAAATACGAGCCCTTCGACAGCGAGGCGCATTACCGCGCCGCGGTGAAGGAAGCCGGTGGCGAAGTTCCCCGGGAAGGGCTGAAGCCGGTCTGAGAATCCGCGCGGCTTGACCGGGCCGGCGATTCAGGCAGTGTTGACCAGCGATTGCCCTTCCCGCACAGGCGCATGGAGGACTCCATGAGAGTTGATCGCTTGCCACTCGCCGCCGCAACGCTGCTCACGATGGCTTGCCTCACGCTCCCCGCCGCGGCGCAGACCGCGAAGGCGACGCTCAAGGACACGACAGGAAAGGACGTCGGCACCGCCAGTCTCATGCAGACCCCCAACGGCGTCCTGCTCAAGATGACGGTGAAGGGCCTGCCGCCGGGCGAGAAAGCCTTCCACATCCATGCGGTCGGGAAATGCGAGCCGCCCTTCACCACGGCGGGAGGCCACTTCAATCCCACCGGCAAGAAGCATGGTCTTGCGTCCGCTGAGGGCGCGCACGCCGGCGACATGCCGAACCTTCACATCCCCGCCAACGGGGATCTGACCGTGGAGGTGCTGAACACGGCGATCACACTGGCCAAAGGCCAGCCGAGTTCCCTGTTCGACGCCGACGGTTCGTCGATCATCATCCACGCCAACGCCGACGACCATAAGACCGATGCGACCGGCAACGCCGGCGATCGGATCGTCTGCGGGATCATCACCGAATAGGTGGCGAGCGGTTAGTCAGCCGCACCTGTCATCCTCGGGGCCGTCCGCGGCCCCGAGGATGACAGGCATCGCCGGCACGCGCGCATCGTGCGCTAGACTGGCGGTCGTGTCGCCCGCCTTTCGTCTCGCCCTCGCCTGGGTGTTCCTGTTCACCATGCCGGCGTTCTTCGCCGTCAATCATCTTGTCGCGCGCAGTGTCGACTTCCTCGCGCCGCATGCGATGGCCTTTGGCCGCTGGACGCTGGCCTGCCTGTTCCTGCTGCCCTTCGTCGGCGCCGCGCTGTGGCGCAAGCGCGCGGCGCTGGGTCGCGAGGCGTGGCAGCTGCTGATTCTCGGCGCGCTCGGCATGTGGATCTGCGGCGCCTTCGTCTACATCGGCGCGCGCACCACGACGGCCACCAATATCGGGCTGATCTACGCCGCCTGCCCCGTCGGCATCGTGATCATCGCGCGCATCTTCCTCGCCGAGCGGCTGGGCGGTTCGCAGATCGCCGGCATCGCGCTCTGCCTGGCGGGCCTGCTGCTGATCCTCATGAAGGGTGAGCCGGCGCGGCTGCTGGCGGTCGAGTTCACGCGCGGCGATCTGTGGATCGCGGCGTCGGCGCTGTCGTGGTCGATCTACACGGTGCTGCTGAAGCGCTGGTCGAGCGCCTTCGATTCGACCGAGCGCCTGACCGCGGCGATCGGCGCCGGCGCGCTGGTCCTGCTGCCGATCACCGTCATCGAAGCGGCCGTCGTCGGACCACCGCCGCTGGGCTGGCCGACGATCGCGGCGTGGTTGATCCTGGCCATCGTGCCGGGCGTCGCCGCCTACGCCGCCTTCTCCTTCACCCTGCGCGAGCTCGGCGCCGGGCGCACGGCGATCTACATGTATCTCGGCCCGCTCTACACCGCGGCGCTCGCGTGGATGGTGCTGGCCGAGCGGCCCAGCTGGTATCACGTCGCAGGCGCGGCACTGATCCTGCCCGGCATCTTCCTCGCCACCCGCGCGCCACAGCCCGCTAGCGGATGACGAAGCCGTCGCAGGCCAGGAAGCCGCCGGTCTCCGCCAGCTGCCACAGCACGGTGTAGGCGCCCGGCCCGAGCGGCTGCGTCGGCGGGAAATCGCGCGGAAACTCCACGTTGGCGAAGCTGTCGTCGACCATGAGAACCGGCTTCGACTCGAGCGGCGCGGCGGCGCCAACGATGCGGGCGCGGACAAGCAGGCGATGCCCGGTGTCCGCATACTTCTCCCGCAGGCCGACGGCGACGGGCTGGCCGACGGGCTGCGGACTGCGCGGCGCGCTGACCTGCCATTGGCGGTCAAGCACGCCCTTGCGGTATGGCCGACACTGCTCCGCCGCGGCGTCGTAGCGTGGCTCCTGGGCTAGCGCGCCATCCACCACGCCAAGCCATCCGACAACCGCAAGAGCGATCGCATATGGCGGCCGCGATCCTACCTTCCCCCGCTGGCGGGGGAAGGTAGGTGTGGAATCACTACATGCGATAGACATCCGGCCACCGCTGCCATGAGGATCCCACGCATGCGCCACTCCCTTGCCGCCAACCGGCTCAGCGCACATATCCTGACAGCGCCTTACCTGCGCGCCCATAGGGAGTCTCCGATGAACCGCCACCTCGTCCGCTTCGCCGCCGCTCTCGTCGGGCTGGCGCTGGGATCGGTCGCGCTCGGCGCCGCCGCCGAGGAAGTCGGCGCCGCCAGCTACCGCTTCAAGTGGCTCGGGCCCAACGACAAGATCAAGGTCGAGGTGTTCGACGATCCCGAGGTGGCCGGCGTCGCCTGCTACCTATCGCGCGCCGAGACCGGCGGCGTCAGGGGCGCGCTGGGCCTGGCCGAGGATCCCGGCGAGGCCTCGATCGCCTGCCGCCAGGTCGGCACCATCGACCTCGAGAAGGTCAAGAAGCTGAAGAACGGCCGCGAGGTCTTCAGCGCCAGCGCCTCGCTGATCTTCAAGCGCACCCAGGTCGTGCGCTTCTACGACGCCAAGCGCAACGTGCTGGTCTACCTGACCTATACCGACCGGGTGATCGAGGGCCAGCCGCGCAACTCGATCAGCGTCGTACCGGTGAACCGCCCGTTGTAGACTGGGCGGATGGGACTGATCTGGATCATCCTCGCCGGTGTCGCCGTCATCGCCGTCGCGACGGCTTTCCGCGCCCTGCGCCGGCCGAAGAACGACGTCGTCGAGGCGCCCAAGCCCAAGGCGCCGCCGCCGCCCGGTGGCGACAAGCGCTGGGAGATCGCGCCCGAGGGCGTGAGCGCCGGCCGCTATGCCGCCGACACCACGCGCAACGCGCAGATCGGCGCCCTGGCGGAGTGGCTGGTGAAGCGCGCCTCGCGTGACACCGGCATCGATCTCGCCGCCGACCGCATGGCCGTCACCCGCATCGCCGAGGCCGCCGGCAAGGCCTGGCCGGCGCTGCAGGCCGAGGGCCGCGCGCGCATCACCCTGCCCTACATCGCAGCCGACCGCGACGGCCCCAAGCACATCGATCTGGCGATCGACGGCGCCACCCTCGTCGAGGCGGCGCGTCACTGGAGGGCGTGATGGAGATTTGGCTCATCGCCGCCGTCATCGTCACGGTCGCCGTGGCGGTTTACGCATTGCTGAACCGGCGCCGCGGCGAGGTGATCGAGGCGCCACGGCAGGCAAACTCGCCGGCGATCACGCCGACGGCGCCGGACCCCGACGAGCAGGACCTCAGCGCCGGCGACATGCTCAAGGCGGACGGCGCCGACGAACCGCTCCAGCATTTCGCTGACTGGCTGGAGGCCGAGGCGTCGGAGGAGCTCGGTACCGCGGCCGAGCGACCCGGACCGACACGGCGCATCGCCGACGCCGCGCGCGCGGCGATGCCGATCATCCTCGCGCAGGGGCGCGGCGTGGTCGAGCTGCCCGCACTAGTGGTCGACGGAACGGGCGCGCGCGACTTCCGGCGCGAGATCGACATCGCCCAGCTCGAGCGCGCCGTGGCCAATTACGGCTACCTCGACGTGCGCGAGATGACTGAGTGGCGCCGCGAGCCGCCGCGCGTGCGCGCCCTGGCGGACTGGATCGAGACCCAGGTCTTTGAGGACATGCCCCCAGGGGATTGCGAGACGGACGACGACACCGTGCGGATCATCGAGGCGGCGCGGCGGGCGGTCGCCGACATAGATCGCGACGGCAGAGCCGACATCGCGCTGGTGGCGATCGGCCGGGACGACAAGGGCCAGACCTTCGATACGCGCCGTTCGGTCGACGCGGCACAGCTGCGGACGATCATCACGGCGTTCGAGGAAAGCGAGCGCACGACGTCGCGATAGCGCGCCGCTGGAGGTCGATCGCATATGGCCCATTCGACTTGGTCTTACCTTCCCCGGAGGGGGAAGGTGCCCGAAGGGCGGATGGGGGATGTCGAAGACGGACTCCTGCGTTCGTCTTCGACATCCCCCTTCCGTCGCTGCGCGCCACCTTCCCCCTCCGGCGGAAGGTGAATTTGAAATCCGTATGCGGCGGCTCCAATTGCCGCTGGAGGTCAGGATGCAAGCGGTCTGGATAGGACTCGCCGCCGCGTTGGGCGCGATCATCGTGGTGCTGATCTGGCGGCGCAAGAGCGGCGGCGACGTGATCGACGCGCCGCGACCCAGCTCGCCGGCCCGCCCAGTGGAGAGCTCGCCCGCGCCAACGGTGGCGGTCACGACACCAACGACGCCCGCCATCGACGAGTCGGACATGACCGCCGGCGAGTTGCTGCGCGCGAAGGGCGGCGATGCCTATCTTTGCGCATTGGCAACCTGGATCGAGGATCGAGCGCTGGAAGATCTCGGTGGCGACGTCGCCCAGCCGGGGCCGACGCGGCGCGTCGTCGATGCCGCGCGCCAGGCGCTGGTTGATCTGCGTGCGCAGGGTCGCGCCACCGTCACGATACCGGCGCTCGTCGTCGGCGCCGCGGGAAGCGGGGACTTTCACCGCGAGCTCGATTTCGCGGCGATCGATCGCGCGCTGGTCGAGGATTTCGAGCTCGGCGTACGCGACGTCCTGCGCGGCCATGACGAGGACATCCACGTCGTGGCGCTTGGGGCGCATCTGATGTCCGAAGCCAGGAACCTGAGTGGCCGCGAGCTGGACGGACAGGTCGAGACTGTGCCGCGCATGGCCGATGCCGCGCGCGCCGCGTGGGCGGCGTTCTATCAATCGGGCCGCGCCGATGTGGCGCTGCCGAATTTCGGCACCGCGCCGGGCTTCGACTTCCGCTACGCCATCGACCAGCAAGTCATGAAGACGGCACTGCTCGCGCTCGACGCCATCGAGAAAGCCAACGCCGGGAGCGTCGCGCGGAAATCCTAGAACGACGGGCGGGAAGAGTGAGCCACGCCCTCGTTCCGATCATTGCGAGGAATCCAGGCGGCTTCACGGGATTCCTCGCTATGCTCGGCATGACAGCCGGAGTCGAAACGCCCCAGCGGGGTGGGGGGGAGATCGGTGAATGGACACGATCTGGTTGGGTCTGGCGGGCGCCCTGGTCGCGGCGATCGTGATCGCGGTGGTGTTCTCGCGCCGCCGCGGTGGCGGCGCGGTGATCGACGCCGGCGGCGCCCATCGCGCCGGCAATTCGGTGTCGGCGACGGCGCCGAAGTCCAAGGACGACCTGTCCAGCGCCGGCGATCTGCTTCGGGCCGAAGGTGCCGATGCCTATCTCGAGTTCTTCGCGGACTGGCTTGAAGACAGGGCCAGCGACGCGCTGGGCGATGACGTGGCCACGCCGGAACCGACACGGCGCATCGCCAACGCGGCGCGCGAGATCCTGCCCGCGCTGCTGCGCGACGGCCGCGCCACCGTCGTGATTCCCGCCCTCGTCGCCGGTGCCGATGGGCCGAAGGATTTTCGCCACGACGTCGACATCGCCACGCTCGATCCCGTGCTGGTGCGGGAGCATTTCCTGGATATCCGCGAGCTGCTCTACGGCCACGGCGAGGATCAGGCGACGGTGGCGCTCGGGCTTTGGCTGATGGGTCAGGCCGAGGGTGAAGGCGAGGCGGAGGAGCGCGACCTCTGGACTTCGCCCGACGCCGTGCTGCGCGTCGCCGACGCCACGCGCGCCGCCATCCGGGAGATCAACACGCAGGGCCGCGCCGAGGTCGTCGTGCGCGGCCTTGTCTGCGAGCAAACAAAGAAGCCCTACGACCTCGTGCGCACGATCGACGCGGCGGTGATGAAAGAGGCGCGCGAGGGCCTGGCCCGCACCGACGACTTCATCGCCGACCTCCGCCGCAAGAACGGGACGCCGCCCGAGACGCGACGGACGAAAGCGTAGCGGCAAATCTCAAGCGTACAGGAACGTCCCGAGCAACACCCAGCGACGCGCCTTCGCTTCCTGTCCCGGCTTGGCGACCAACGGCGTGGTGTAGTGCCAGAACGGCAAGCGATAGGCGGTGAGCATCGCCGCGCCGTGGACCGGCACGATCTCGCTGAGATGGCCGGCCTTGGCATAGACCAGCCATTGATGGGCGACGGCGGGACTCGACAACGACAGATGCAGGTCGACGTAGCCGGCGCGCGCTTTGGGATTGCCGGGATGATGGTCGTTGTGCGGACCGGCGTAGTCGCCGGGCCCGTAGCACAGCACCTGCCGGCCGAATTTCGGCGCCAGCGCGCGTCCGGCCAAAGCCTGGGCGAAGGCGTGGAAGCTCGCCGAGCGCAGCATCGCGTCGAGGCCGATCCGCCGCGCCGCGCGCACGCCAGGCTCGCTGGCGCGATCGAAGTAGATGGTCGAGGTGCGCGTCGCCTTGGGCAGCGTCTCGCTGTAGTCCGCGCGCATCTTCCAGATCGTGTCGGGCGGGATCGGCCGGTCGATGCGTTCCAAGGTTGACGGCAGCGCGTGATCCAGCAGCGCGCGCAGGCGCGCGGCCTTCGTCCGATCGATCAGCCCTTCCGCCGACAGGAAGCGCGTGCGTGGATCGGCCAGCGCGCCCACCAGCCCATGCGTGCCCGCCAGCACGCGCCGCCCCTCGCGCGTCAGCAGGTCCTCGAACTCGCGGGGGGCGTTCACGGCGACTGCACTCCGAGCACCACGACGATAGCATACAGGGAGGGGGAAGGTGCCCGAAGGGCGGAAGGGGGATGTCGAAGACGAACATCGATTTCGTTGAACCATCCCCCATCCGTCGCGCTACGCGCGCCACCTTCCCCCTCCGGGGGAAGGCAAATCCAGGATCCATGTGCGATAGCCCTGCCCTGAGGAGCGCGTTCAATCGTCCTCGACGTGCGTCTCGATCTCGATGCGGTACTGGCTGAGCGCGTCGTCGACGGTCGACCAGGCCTTGCCCTGCCAGACCTTGTGCGCCTCTTCCTGCGTCCTGAACGGGCCGATGCGCTCCAGCCGCTTGCCCGCCGCCGGCTTGCTGAAGCTCGTGTCGGCGAACTCGCCGCCGACCACCCAGTACAGCGTCGCGGCCTGCGTGCCGACATCCTCGGTCACCAGCACGTAGCGTGTCTGGGCGCTGTCGACGGTCGACCAGGCGCGGCCCGACCACGTCTTCAGCGCCTCGTTGTAGCTGTCGAACGGACCCAATCGCTCCTCGGCCTTGCCCGGCGCCAATGTGCTGAAGCTCGTATCGGCGTATTCGCCGCCAACCACCCAATAGCGTTTCATGCTTTTGCCTTAACCCACCTTGCTGCGCGCCAGGTCGAACCACTCGCGATCCTCGGGCAGCAAGCTCTGCCGCCACTGGTCCTGCGTGCGCACCAGCTCGGCGAACAGCGCGCGCGCACGAGCCTCGCGGCCATTGGCCTCGAGCATCAGCGCGAAACGGGCCTTGGCCTCCGGTCCCGGGTAGGTCAGCACCAGCGCCTCGTATTCCTCGGCCGCCTTGCCGATCTCGCCCAGCCCTTCCAGGGAGCGGGCGTATAGCAGATGGCCGGTACGCGAGACATGGCCGGGATTATGCTCCTGCACCAGCTCCAGGGAGCGACGCGCGGCGGCGAAATCGCCGGCCTCGAATTCCGCCCGCGCCCGGCCGATCAGCATGGCTGGATCGAACTCGTACATGCCGGTCATGATCCGGGAGTAGAGCAGGCGCGCCGCCGCGTGGTTACCGCGCGAGACCTGCTGCTCGGCCAGTTCCAGCCCCGCCTTGGGCGTGCCGGTGCGATCCCACTCAAGCTGGGCTTCACGCAGCGCCCGATCGGGATCGATGGCGCGGCGCAGGCCGACCTCCACATTGCGGCCGGTACGCGTGCCGCGCGCCGCGGGCAACAGCTCTATGAACAGGTAGCAGAGCGAGCCGATGCCGGGCACCAGGACCAGGATGTAGAGCCAGTAATTGGCCCGGCCGGTGCGAATCGCATGGACGATGCAGAGAATATTGAGCGCGTAACTCAAGCCGAGCAGAATCGGCATCGACGAACCCCGTCACGTGGTGCCGGGATCAATATAGCATACGGCGCCGCTACGGCTTCTCAGCCTTGTGCTCGACCTCGGTGATGTCGCCGCTGGAAAACAGATAGGTCCGGAGCTGCTTGTCGAACTCGGAATCGTTGCGCCGCAGCCATTCCAACGCCATGGCCGCGTGCTCGATTTCCTCGCGCATGTTGTGCAGCAGGATGGCCTTGAGCGCCTCGTCGTCGCAGTCGTCAGCGCGCTGGCGGTACCAGTCGGTTGCCTCCAGTTCCTCCATCAGCGAGGTAATGGCCTGGTGCATCGCCAGGGTCTTGGCGCTCAGCCGCTCACGCGGCGCGTGCAGGTCCTCGCTCGACATGGAATCCGTCCGTGGCTGGGGGATCATGGCGGAGAACCCGCCTTCCCGAATGGCTAGAACCGCTGAGGCGACGCGAGGTTCCCCCTTTCCCGACGAACCAAGGGTTATCACTTTCTTACCTTCCCCCGCTGGCGGGGGAAGGTATCAATTTCACCATGAGCGTTGGCCCACCCGACAAACCACTCGGCTATAACGGGGTCGTCACACCGGCCGGACCCCGACCATGCCCTATGCCTCGCTTCGCGACTTCATCGCCCGCCTCGAGCGCGAGGGCCGTCTGGTGCGCGTCAAGGCGCCGGTATCGCCGAAGCTGGAGATGACCGAGATCCACCGCCGGCTGCTGGAGCAGAAGGGCCCGGCGGTGCTGTTCGAGAATGCCGTGCGCGACGACGGCTCACGCTACGACATGCCGGTGCTGGTCAACCTCTTCGGCACGGTCGAGCGCGTCGCCTGGGGCATGGATCGCGAGCCGCACCAGCTCCGCGAGGTCGGCGAGACTTTGGCCTTCCTGCGCCAGCCCGAGCCGCCCGGCGGCTGGCGCGAGGCGCTCGATATGCTGCCGCTGCTGCGCACGGTGATGGCGATGAAGCCGCGCACCATCGGCGAGGGCATTCTCGGCGGCACCGCGCCCTGCCAGGAGATCGTGCTCAAGGGCGACGACATCGACCTGTCGCGCCTGCCGGTGCAGACCTGCTGGCCGGGCGAACCGGCGCCGCTGATCACCTGGCCGCTGGTGGTGACGCAGGGACCCAATCCCAAAGGCGACCGGCAGGACAGCTTCAATCTCGGCATCTACCGCATGCAGGTGCTGAACAAGAACCAGACCTTGATGCGCTGGCTCAAGCATCGCGGCGGCGCGCAGCATCACGCGCGCTGGCAGAAGGCCGGCAAGCGCGAGCCATTGCCGGCGGCGGTGGTGATCGGCGCCGATCCCGGCACCATCCTCGCAGCCGTCACACCGGTGCCCGACACCCTGTCGGAGTACCAGTTCGCCGGCCTGCTGCGCGGCCGCAAGGTCGACCTGGTGAATTGCAAGACGGTGCCGCTGAAAGTGCCGGCGGAGGCCGAGATCGTGCTCGAGGGCCATGTCAGCCTCGACGACTACGGCGACGAGGGTCCCTACGGCGACCATACCGGCTACTACAACAGCGTCGAGAAATTCCCGGTGTTCACCATCAGCGCGATGACCATGCGGCGCGATCCGATCTATCTCTCGACCTTCACCGGAAGGCCGCCCGACGAGCCGAGCGTGCTGGGCGAGGCGCTCAACGAGGTGTTCATCCCGCTGCTGCGGCAGCAGTTTCCCGAGATCGTCGATTTCTGGTTGCCGCCCGAGGGTTGCTCGTATCGCATCGCCGTGGTGTCGATGAAGAAAGCCTACGCCGGCCACGCCAAGCGCGTGATGATGGGCGTGTGGAGCTATCTCCGGCAGTTCATGTACACCAAGTGGGTGATCGTCGTGGACGACGACATCGACGCGCGCGACTGGAAGGACGTGATGTGGGCGATCAGCACCCGCATGGATCCCGCGCGCGACATCACCGCGGTCGAGAACACGCCGATCGACTATCTCGACTTCGCGAGTCCGGTGTCGGGGCTGGGCAGCAAGATCGGGCTGGACGCGACGAACAAGTGGCCGGGAGAGACCAACCGCGAGTGGGGCACCAAGATCGCGATGGATGAGGCGGTGGTGAAGCGCGTCGACGAGTTGTGGTCGACGCTGGGACTGCCGGGATGATGCTGTCGTCGGTCTATTGGGTCGACACACCGCGGCCCGGCCGCCTCGCGATCATGGCACGGCCACGGGCCGGCGAATGGCTCGAAGACGAGGTCGCCGGATGGCAAACGCAGGCCATCGACGCCGTCGTCAGCCTCCTTGAGCACGGCGAGGTCTTCGAACTCGAACTGCGCCTTGAACCCGAATTGTGTCGCACCCGCGCCATCGAGTTCATCTCGTTCCCCATTCCAGATCGAGGGGTACCCGCCTCCGCGCGCGAGGCGAGGTCGCTGGCGCAACGGCTCGCCGATATGCTGGGCAACGGAAAGGCGGTGGCTGTGCACTGCCGCGCCGGAATCGGACGATCATCGCTTGTCGCTGCCTGCGCCTTGGTGTGCATGGGAGTCGGGCCGAGGATCGCGTTCGACAAGATCGCGCAAGCGCGCGGCGTCGCCGTACCCGACACTGGCCATCAGCGCGATTGGGTCTTGCGATTCGCTGAAACCGCCGCGTGACCGGGGCCGGATGATCAGTTCGCGCATTTCAGGAACGGGAACTTGTCGACATCCATCCGGCCGCGTCAGCGGTTTTCGGCAGCGTGCCCTCGGCGCTGACGACCTTGCCGACATGCTCGATGTGGCGCCAGGGGCGCGATCGACGAGACGGCGACAATGCGCATCGACGCACAGCGGTCGACGCCGCGACCGCTGGCGGCAGACGCGCGCGGCTAGACCGGGAACTTGGTGAACGGATACTTGTCGATGTCGAGCCAGCCGCACAGGCGGCGCATCGGCCTGCCGCCCGTGCCATCGGTCTCGCCGGTGAGCAGGCCGGTGCCTGGATTGAACGTGCGATCGCAGTACTTGGCGCATTGCGCGTTGCCGTTGGACTGGCCCGCGTCGGCGGTCTTCCACAGCGTGCCCTCGGCGCTGATGATGACGCCGACATGCTCGACCTTGGCGGGTCGACCCTTCGTCTTGGTGGAGAGGCAGATGCAATTGGTCTTGTGCGCGCTCTCCTCGCCGCTGCAGAGCAAATAGAGATCGCCGGGCTTGGGGCGTTTCATGGTGCCTTCGATCTTCATGTCGTTGGCGAACCAGCGCAGCTGAAGGTCGTGGTGGACCCAGGCGTTCTGCATCATCGCCGCGTCGCGCAGGCTGGCGAGGCCCGATCCGACGATGCCTTGCGCCCTGCACTTGTCCGTCACGCCGAGCTGGTTGGCGACATGCGCCGGCAGCCCGCCGCAGGTCGTATAGCCCGCACCCGGCTTCCACTTGCTGTCGATGAGTTTGAACTTCGCGTCGCCGTAGCTGCTGGGCACGACCTGGGGAAGGATCACATCGAGGACGTATCGCCGGCGGGCGTTGAGCTGTTCCATCACCTTGTCCCCCAATTTCCCATTCAGTGGTGTAAAAGTGAGTACACGCTCCGTTATCAAATGTCTACAGGGTCATGATGAATACGACACGTCGCGTGCGGCGGCGGCGGCGCTGATGTAAGAGACTTTAACATGAGCTGGAAAGACCGCGAACGTGGCTATCACCACGGCAATCTGCGCGAGGCGCTGATCCAGGCCGCGCGCGCGTTGATCGGCGAGAAGGGCCCGGCCGGCTTCACCTTCGCCGAGGCGGCGCGCGCGGCGGGGGTGAGCGCGGCGGCGCCCTACCGGCATTTCCGCGACCGCGACGCGCTGATGGCCGATGTCGCCGCGCAGGGTTTCGAGCGCTTCGAGGCGGCGCTGGCCAAGGCGTGGAACGAGGGCAAGCCCGAGCCGATGATCGCCTTCCATCATGTCGGCCGGGCCTATCTGCATTTCGCCCGGACCGAGCATGCCTATTACTCGGCGATGTTCGAGTCGGGTCTGTCGCCCGACGCCACGCCGGAGCTGCGCGCCGCCGGCGACCGAGCCTTTGGCGTGCTGCGCGGCGCGACCGAGACGCTGTGCGCGCAGCTGCCCTCAGGCAAGCGGCCACCGGTGCTGATGGTCAGCCTGCATATCTGGGCGGTCGCGCACGGCGTGGCCTCGCTGTTCGGCCGCGGCGACGCCGGGCGGCGCCGGCTGCCGATGGAGGCCGACGAGCTGCTGGAATCGGCGGTGCTGGTCTATTTGAACGGATTGGGCCTGGGCAGGACTTGACATCCCCAGGGCCCTACCCCAATGTAAATGTCGTTAACATTAACATGGAGGGCCTGATGGGCCTGGTGCAGAAACTCGACGATTGGGGCAAGCCGGCCTGGATCGCCTTGATGGTCGTCGGCTTCGTTCTGTTCTGGCCGATCGGGCTGGCCATCCTCTTCTACATGAAAGGAAGTGGGCGCATGGGTTGCTGGAAGCATGGCCGCGCCGGCCACTGGCACATGCCTGACGGCATGAGCCCCAAGGACAAGTACAAGGCGTGGAAGCGCGGCTGGAGCCGCCACCCGTCGAGCGGCAACGTCGCCTTCGACGAGTACCGTGAGGAGACGCTGCGCCGCCTCGAGGACGATCAGCGCGAGTTCCGCGAGTTCCTCGACAAGCTGCGCGCCGCCAAGGACAAGGCCGAGTTCGACCAGTTCATGGCCGATCGCCGCGCCCGCCCCAGCGAGCCGCCGCCGCCGGCACCGCCGGCGCCGCCCCAGGCCTGAGCGCGCCCTACGCCTCGAGAGACGACGCCGGCTGATAGCCGGCGTCGTTGCATTTCAGCAATCTGACGAAAAGCTGATCAATCACGAAGGCGACGTCCCAGGACGCGATGCCCGCGACATCGAATGTCGCAAAATTCAGGGCCTCCCACTCGATCAGCGGCACCTTGAGCGTGCCGAAGACTCCCAGGATCCCCAGCCGCTTCACCGGCTCGTCGTCGAGCGGATACTGCGTGTTGAGCGAGCCGCCTTCGATCAGCTGGACCCAGACCTCCTCGCCGTCGGTGTTTGTCGCCGTGATGGTCAAGATCGCGTCACCGCCGGCCGACGCCAGCAGGTCGCGCACGACGGGTTCGATGATCGCACGCTGACGCTCGCCCATGGTTCCTTCCCCCTCGCCGGCCACAGTCACAAATCGCACGCGTCCTGCGCCCTTTTTTCCGCCCCAATCTCTCGCCACAGTCGTGATCACCAAGGAGGCAAACCATGACAGCGAGACGGACCGTCGCGATCGCCGCGGCTTCGGCGTTCATCCTGGCGCTTGGAGCCCCTGGTGTCGCCCAGGCCGGCGACAGGGGCCACAAGCGTCATGGCCACCATCACCACCACCACTATCACCACGTGCCGCCGGGCCACGTGCGTGTGTATCACCCTGCGCCGGTGTACTACGCGCCGGCGCCGGTCTACGTCGCGCCCGCACCGATGTACTATGCGCCCCCGGTCTATGCCGTGCCGAGCCGCCCGGTGATCTCCTTCGGCGCCGTCATTCCCCTGCGCTGACGGCTGTCACCGCCTCAGTGCGAGAACAGCACCGGGATCGGCGACGACAGGATGAGGTGGCGCGTCAGGCCGCCGAAAATCATCTGCCGCAGTCGGCTCTGCGTGTAGGCACCCTTGACGATCATGTCGGCGCCCGAGGCCTGCGCGGCCTCGACGATCGTCGGCCCCGGCGGCTTGTTGCCCGCCGGCAGATGCCGCGCCGTGACCTTCAGCCCGCGTCGTCGTAGCGACACAGCCAGTTCCGCGCTGCTCGGTCCATCGACCATGGCGCCGTCGACGCTGATAACCTCGATGCTCTCGGCCCGGCGGAACAGCGGCATGGCCATCGCCACGCAGCGCGCAGTCTCGGTCGAGGCGTTCCAGGCGATCACCATGTGCTTGCCGACGTTGGGATGCTTGCCCGCCGGCACCATCAGCACCGGCCGGCCCGATTCGAACAGCGCGCCCTCGAACAGGCTCTCCGGCACCTTGGCCGGGCCGCCGGGCTGCGGCACGACGATCAGCTCGGCGGCGCGGCCGATCGAGCCGATCTCCAATGGCGCCGCCTGCTTGAGCTCGCGCCACAGCGCGCCGTCCAGCGCCTCGGCCGAAGCGGCGCGCGGCACGCCGGCCGCGTCCATGGCGCGGAAAAAGCCCTCGCGCAACGTCTCGACGCGCTTGCGGTCTTCTTCGTCGTCGGCCATCGGCATGTCGAACGGCCCGCCCATGCCGACATCGGCCCAGGCGACGCTGACCGCGCGATAGGATGGCGGCTCGAGCCCGATGACATGCGAGCTCATGTCGTGGGCGAGACTGGCGGCGACCTCGAAGGCCGACAGATCATCGCCGCTCCAGGCCAGCGCGAGGATGGTGTTCATGACGACGCCTCCTATGCCGCGCTCGGGCGGCCTTTCGAACTCCCTGCGAGCATCCCGGACTTCGCGCCGGGTCCGCCCTTCAACACACTACGCGCACCACGTTCGACGTCAATTCGCTCGCCGCAGCTCAATCACGAGACAGGATTGATCGGCGCACGGTTGAGGCGCCTCGACCCACTCGAAACCACTGACCCGAGACGCGGCCTCGATGCAGTCCGAGGCCGGTTCGGCGATGCACAACGCGCGCGGCAATCGGCCGTTTCGCAGCTCGGCCTCGATCGCCGCGACGATCGCCGCCCGGTTGCCCTCGCCGCGCCACGCCAGGCCGAAGCCCGGCTTGCCGCGCCGGACCAGCTCGAAGACCGTCGGCCAGGCGAGCCAGTAGTCGCCGACCACGAACCGCACGTCGTTGCGGTCCGCGAAGGCGACATAGGTGGCGACGTTCTCGACGACCCCGTAGCGCGACCAGCCGACGGGCGGGCGCCACAGAAAGCCGACGATGATCGCCGCGCAGACGGCCGCGAAGAGCGCCTTCGCCGTTCGACCCGCGCCGCGCACGAACGAGAACAGCAACATGGAAGCGGCGATCGCGAGCGCGAGGATGGTGACCGAGAAGTAGCGAAAATGCGACTGGTTGGCCGTCTTCACCCACTCGTTCATCGAGAAGGCGATCCACCAGCCGACCGCGAGCGCGCCGAGAAAACCGATGGCCTGCCACTCGCGCCGAGGGCGCGGCGAGCCGAGGCCGGCGAAGGCGCCGATCCCGAGCGCACAGGCGACGAACGCGAGGCCGGCAGGCCGCAGTGCCTCGAGCATGCCGCTCAGCGCGTCGCGGAGGTCGACGCCGAGCGAGCCAAGACTGATGCGGAAGTAAGGATGGGGTGGCGCCGGCCCGAGCCGTGACAGCGCCAACCAGACCGCCAGGCAGATCAGGGTGGCGACGACAATGACCGCGATCTTGCGCGCCGCCAGCCCCACGGGCCACAGGACCACCAGCGAGAGCGAGATCAGCGCGACGGCGGGATTCAGGCCGATCGCGCCGAACAGGCAGAGCAGCGCGATCAGTATCGACGGGAGGCCCGCGCCATCACGCGTCAACGTCAGGGCCGCGATCGACAGCAACAGGAACGACGGCGCGTAGGGATGGCCTTCGACGAGGAGCACGGACGCGGCCGGCGGCAGGAGCACAAGCAGGCTCACTGACGTCATTGTCAGGAAGACAAGCCAGCGATCCGACCAGGCGATGTCAGCATAGAGCCGCGCCGCGCCGGGGAAGGCCAGCACCGCCAGGAAGGCGAAGAAGCTGAAGGCGAAGAGCCAGAGATGCGCCCACATGTTGAGCTCGGGCGCGGTGATCCACGACAGCAGGAAGGGGATCAGGTTAGCGAGGCGGTTCTGGCCCCAGTAGAACAGCGTGGTGTTCTGCAGCGACATCAGCGGATGCAGCATGGCGTCGGCGTTCTGATAGTCCGGCGCCAGCCGGTTGACCGCCATTACCGCCAACAGTGCGCAGACCGCGAACGCCGCCAGACCATGACGCAGGGGTGCCGACAATCGCGTCCGCCCTTTCCGGGTGCTGCTAGGCCGCGACTCGCGGCTTGCGTGCCACCATCGCCGCCACCACCGCCAGCGCCGACAATGTGCCGAAGACTATCAGCGACAGGACATAGTCGCCGCTGCTATCGCGCAACACGCCCGACAGCACCGGCCCCACCGCCTGGGCCAGCACTTGCAGCGACAGCGCCACGCCGCGGATCGCGCCGTAGCTCTCGCGGCCGAAATAGTCGGCCCAGGCGATCGGTAGCAGCGTGAGAATGCCGCCGATGCCCATGCCGAAGATACCCGCCGCCAGATAAGCGTCCGGCGCGCCATGGACCCAGATCAGGCCGAAGCTGCCCGATCCCAGCAGGATCGCCGCCAGCGCCATCGAATAGCGGATCGGCGCGCGCCGCGCGAGATAGCCGAAGCCGATGGTCGCGACCGCCGACATCGAGGAGAACACGCCCACCACCGATGCCGCGACCAGCGGCGAGATTCCGCGCTCGATGAGATGCGGCACCTGGTGCAGGCTGACGCCGGCCTGTACCGGATAAACCAGCACGGTGAAAAGCGAGAGCAGCCAGAAGGCCGGCGTGCGCATCGCCTGGGCGCGGCTGAAGCGTGGTTCGACGGGTGTCGCCGGCGCGTTGGCCGAAGCCAGCCGGTCGGGCACCAGCCCGACATCCTCGGGCCGGCGCACGAGCAACAGCCAGGCCGGCACGAAGCCGACGATCAGCACCGTGGCGCCGACCGCGATCCAACCGTCGCGCCAGTCGCCCGCGCCGATCGCGAATTGCGCGATCAACGGCAAGGCGATCAGCCCGCCGAGCTGCGCCACGGTGGCGATCGAGGTGACGAAAGCGCGGTGCGTCACGAACCAGGCGTTGAGCGCGCCGTAGAGGCCGAGATCGAACGGCCCCGCCCAGATCATGCGCGCGAAGCAGAACACCAGATAGAAAACCGGCAGCGACTGTACCAGCGACAGCCCCATGCAGGCGACGCCCGAAAGCAACACCGCCAGCGTCAGCACCAGCCGCGCGCCCTGCCGATCGAGCATCGGGCCGATGATCGGCGAGATCACCGCGGCCAGCACGCCGCCGACCGACACGGCGCCGGCGATGGCGGTGCGCGACCAGCCGAAATGCTCGGTCATCGGTGTGACGAAGATCGACAGCACCGCCACGGACGGACCCTGTCGCGCGAAACCGGCGAGGCAGACGCAGCCCAGCACCACCCAGCCATAAAAGAACGGCAGGCGCGGGATCAGCAGGCGGGGCAGCAGCGGCGGAGACACGGGCCGATTGCGGGGCGGATCAAGCGGCGGTCGGCTTGCGTGTCAGCAGCACCAGCGCCAAGCCGATCATCGCCGGCACCGCTTGGGTGAAGATGATCGAGGTCTTCGCGGTGAGGCCGCCGAAAACACCGGCGACCACGACGCAGCCCAGGAAGAAGATCTTCAGATCGCGCCGATCGGACCAGATCGCCCAGACGATGCCGGCGGCGAGGAAGCCATTGTACAAACCCTGATTGGCCGCCAGCACCGCCGACGACGCGGAGACCTCGGGCGTCATGCCGAAGGTCTTGCGACCGAAGGGATGGTCCCAGAAGAACATCTCGATCACCAGGAAGCCGAGATGGCTGAGGGCGACGAACGCCAGAATGACCGTCGTCAGCAGCTTCATCGCGCGTCCTTTCGGCCGTCCACTCGGCGACGGCAAGCGGTAGCATGGCCTTCCTGCACGGTCGACAGCGGACGCGCCAACGCGCAGGATACGGACGCGAACCCTGATGAGATAGCGAGAGGCCATGGCTACCTTCCAACGTCCGCCAACGAGCCCGGTGGTCGATGCCCAGCGCAGCTCGCGTTGGCCGGTTTTTCTGTTCGTGGTCGTGGCCGTGCTCGCGGTCGGCGGCGGCATCGCCTACGACCGCTACGTCGCCAACGCACCGATCGTGCTGACGCCGACCAAGCCAACCGGGCCGTCGACCACGAGCCGACCGTCGCAGTCCACCGGCCCCTCGACACAGCCGACCCGACCCGGCCAGAGCAAGCCGACCCAGACCTCCAGCGGCATGCCGGACTGGATGCCGCTGGCTCTTGGCGCCCTTCCGTTCATCATCATCGGCGCGATCGTGGTCGGCGTGGTCGTCTTCATCCGGCGGGCGCGGAGCGCGGCCAGGGCCCAGGCGGGCAGCACCAGCCCGATCGGCCACTGGTCCGGTGGCCAACACACCGGCACGGGCACCGGCGGCGCGGCGAGCGGGCCATGGGCACGACAACCGGGCACGGCCGCGCCGCCGACCTCGATCAGCACCACAACGAGCGAACCGGTCAAACGCAAGGGCGGCGGGTTCCCGCTGCTGCCGATCGTCGTCGGCGCCATCATCCTCGACCAGGCGGTCTTCAACGGCCGCTACAGCCGCGAGGCGCTGAACTGGATCATGAAGTTCATGGGGGAATTCAGCCGGTAGGCCGCGGAACACCGCCGCCGCGGCGGTTGACATTCGCGTGCCGGGCGTTAGCTTGCCGGCCCATGATCTGGCGACTGCGGAGCCTTCGACTTATCGCCGCCGGCCTCTAAGGCCGGTCGGGCGCGTCCGCGCCCTTGTGACGCCGCCGTCTCTACCGTTTCCGGTTCCCGATCATGTCCTTCATTTCCCTGGCTGTTTCGACGGGCGCGAGGCCGTCGCTGCGACTTAGCGACGGCTTGCGGGCCTGAGCACGGCTTAGCCGCTCGCCCGCGGGCCCCAGGTCTGGCGCGTCCCGCCCCGGATCGATGACGCCCTCATGATATTCGCCGCCCCGAGGGGCGCAGGAGAGAGACATGTCGCAGAAACCGATGATGCCTGGCGCCAGCGAGAAATACGTGCCGTTCAAGCCGATCGACATCAAGGACCGCAAATGGCCCAACGTGGTGATCACCAAGGCTCCGATCTGGTGCGCGGTCGACCTGCGCGACGGCAACCAGGCGCTGATCGAGCCGATGGACTCCGACCGCAAGACCAGGATGTTCAAGCTGCTCTGCGAGATGGGCTTCAAGGAGATCGAGGTCGGCTTCCCCGCCGCGTCGGAGACAGACTTCGATTTCGTGCGTGAGCTGATCGAGAAGAAGATGATCCCCGACGACGTCACCATCCAGGTGTTGACGCAAAGCCGGCCGGAGCTGATCGAGCGCACCTTCGAGGCCTGTCGCGGCGCCAAGCGCGCCATCGTCCATCTCTACAACTCGACTTCGACCCTGCAGCGCCGTGTCGTGTTCGGCCTCGACTACGCCGGCATCATCGACATCGCCGTGTCCGGCGCCAAGCTGGTCAGGCAGCTGGCCGATGCCGACCCAGCGACGGAGTGGGTCTACGAGTACTCGCCCGAGAGCTTCACCGGCACCGAGCTGGAGTTCGCGCGCGACATTTGCGCCGCCGTTGGCGATGTCTACAAGCCGACGCCGCGGAAGAAGATGATCATCAACCTGCCGGCGACGGTGGAGATGGCCTCGGCCAACATCTACGCCGACCAGATCGAGTGGTGCCATCGCAACTTCAAGTACCGCGACTCGATCATCCTCAGCCTGCACCCGCACAACGATCGCGGCACCGGTGTGGCGGCGGCCGAGCTGGGCTTCATGGCCGGCGCCGACCGCATCGAGGGCTGCCTGTTCGGCAACGGAGAGCGCACCGGCAATGTCGATCTCGTGACGTTGGGTCTGAACATGTACACCCAGGGCGTCGATCCCGAGATCGACTTCTCGAACATCAACGAGATCCGCCAGACGGTGGAGTACTGCAACCAGTTGCCGGTGCATCCCCGTCACCCCTATGGCGGCGACCTGGTGTTCACCGCGTTCTCCGGTTCGCACCAGGACGCGATCAACAAGGGCTTCAAGGCGCTGCAGTCGCAGAACAGCAAGGTCTGGGAGGTGCCCTACCTGCCGATCGACCCCGCCGACCTGGGCCGCAGCTACGAGGCGATCATCCGCATCAACAGCCAGTCGGGCAAAGGCGGCATCGCCTATATCCTCAAGGCCGACTACGGCATCGACATGCCGCGCATGCTGCAGGTCGAGTTCTCCAAGGTCATCCAGCAGATCGCCGACGAGACCGGCAAGGAGATCCAGCCGGCGCTGATCTGGGAAACCTTCCAGCGCGAGTACCTGCAGCGCAAGGCACCGGTGGAGTTCTTCGAGCACACCACGGTGCCCAACCCGGGCGCGCCCGAGCAGCGTCTTCTCGACGCCGAGGTGAAGTTCAACGGCTTCAAGAAGAAGATCACCGGCACCGGCAATGGGCCGATCGCCGCCTATGTCGACGCGCTGGGCAAGAACTGCGGCATTCGGCTCAAGGTGCGCGACTACCATCAGCACGCCGCCGGCGCAGGGTCCGATGCGACGGCGGTCAGCTATATCGAGGCGGAGGCCGCTGATGGTCGCGTCGTTTGGGGCGTCGGCATGGACTCCAACATCGTCGCCGCCTCGCTCATGGCGGTGACCTCGGCCGCCAACCGCATCGCCGGCGCGCCCAAGCGCGTCGATTAAGCGGGGATGTCGTCATCTCCCGGTGCGTATGCACGACTATGATGGCGGTGCGACAGGGGTCGCACCGCCATCGTTCGGGAGAATTATCATGTCTGCTCGTCTTCAGGGCCTCGCCCGTCTCGCGGCCGTCGCGGTGATCGCCGCCAGCGCCGGCGCCGGCACGATGTATCTCTCCGCCGGCGAGGCCGGCGCCGAGAATCAACCGCATATGCGCGCCGCGCTGAACTCGCTGCAGACCGCCCGGAACCAGCTACAGGCCGCGACCGCCGACAAGGGCGGCCACCGCGCCAAGGCGATGGGCCTGGTGAACGCCGCGATCGACGAGGTCCAACGCGGCATCGCCTTCGACAACAGGCGCTGACAAACGCCGTCGTCCTGAGCGCAGCGAAGGACCTCTTGGTATCGCGGTCACACTCCGACGCCGTGTCCGCGCGAACCACCGCAAGATCCTTCGCTGTCGCTCAGGATGACGAAGAACTCGTCAGGTGCTGGTCCACTGATCGGCGCCGTCGATGAACGACTTCAGCACGCGACGGATCGTGGCTTCCGGGATGTCGCGGGTGATGAAGACGATCTTCGAACGCCGATCGTCATCGGGCCATTTCTCGAGCACAGCAGGTGGATGGAACACGTGCTGCACGCCGTGGATCACCACGGGCTTGTCGCTCTCCGAGACATTCAGAATGCCCTTAACCCGCAATAGATCCGGCCCCCTGTATGTCACCAGCGCGTCGAGCGCGCCCGCGACCGTCGCCCAGGCGAAGGGCTTGTCGAAGGTCAGACAGAAGGCGCGGATGCGATCGTCGTGCCGGTTCACATCGTGCGGGTCCTGGGTCTCGGCGTAGTGTTCCGGCCCCGGCCCGGCGAAGGGCTGGTCAGGATCGCTCTTGGGCCCGTGGTCATGGTCATGCGAATGGCCATGCTCGTGGTCGTGGTGATGGTGGTGATGTCCGTCGCCGTGGTGGTGGTGATGGCGGTGCGGGTCGCCGAGATAGGCTTCCTCGTGCAGCCAGCGCTTGACGTCGGCGCTCTTGGTCTCGGGGTTGTAGAGACCAGCGTTCATGATGTCGCCAGGTGAGACCTCACCGTGCTGGATGCTGAGCATCCGCGCGCCGGGATTGAGGTGCTGCAGCCGGTGCTTGAGGTCCGCGACCGCCGGCGCCTCGGCGATGTCGGTCTTGGTCAGCAGCAGGCGGTCGGCCACCGCCGCCTGCTTCACCGACTCCATGTGGTTGTCGAGGGTGCTGGCGCCGTTGACGGCGTCGACCGTCGTGACCACGCCGTCGAGGCGATAGCGCGTCGACAGCAGCGGGTCGGTCATCAAAGTGTGGATGATCGGCGCCGGATCGGCCAGCCCCGTGGTCTCGACCACCATGCGCTTGAAGGCGTTGATCTCGCCGCGCTGGCGCTTGAGATAGAGCTCGCCCATGGTGCGCACCAGGTCGCCGCGCACGGTGCAGCACAGGCAGCCGCTGCTGAGCTCGACCATGCCCTCCTCGTTCGACTTCTCGACCAACTGGTGATCCAGCCCGATCTCGCCGAACTCGTTGATGATCACCGCGGTGTCGCCCATCTCGGGCTTGCGCAAGAGCTCACGCAAAAGGGTGGTCTTGCCGCTGCCGAGGAAGCCCGTCAGCACCGATACCGGAATGCGTTCCTCGGGCGCCGTCGTACTCATGATCCCCACTCCTTATCCTCTTGCCCGTCGCGCCAGAAGCGCTTGACCCGGGCGAAGCGGCGCGCCGCGCGCGCCACGTGTTTGTCGATCTCCGCCACCGGCGCCGCGGACAGCCAAAAGCTGAGCGCGCCGGCGATCCAGTCCAGCCTTCCGGCAGGCCGCGCCGCCTCGGCGATCTGGCCGACGATGCGCATGGCCTCGACCCGATCGTTGGCCTCACCCAACGCGTCCTGCAGCGCCGCCGCAGCCTCGATATAGGCGCGCGCGGCCGTCGGGTCAAAAAGCGGCGCCAGGAACGAGGCGGCATAGCGCTGCTTCTTGACCTGAAGGCGCAGCTCGTGGCGCGCCACGGCCGGCAGCTCGTCGAGCGCCTTGAGCCGCCTGACGATGCGCTTGTGACGCCCCCGAAGGCGGCCGCGCGCGAAGGCCAACGGGCTCATCGCACCGTCCGAGGCCGGCTCGGCGGCCACCGGCCGGTCGAGCCATCCCGCCAAGGCGGCGTCAAATGCCGCGAACGCCTCGCCCGACAGCGCCGCGCGCGCCTGCTGATGCCTGGTACGGCGCAGGCGCAGCGCGGTTTCGCGCAAGGCGGCGAGATCGCCGGGCGCCCGGGGCAGATGCGCCAGCGCCGTCACCGCGCGGCCGAACTCGCCGGCCAGCAGCACGTCGATGTCGCGGGTCGGGCCGCAGGCGTCGGCCAGCCGCTTGGCATCGTCGCGCAGCGCCAGTACCGCGTCGCCCGTCAGCGGCTCGCGGAACAGCGCCAGCGCGGCGCGCAGGCGGCGCAACGCCACGCGGCTGCGGTGGATACCCACGGGCTCGCGCCCGCTCAGCACCAGCTCGCGGCTCGCCAGCAGCTCGGCACGGGCCGAGCGCAGCGTGGCGCGCACAAGGTCGTGCACGGCGGGGCTATAGACCGGCTCGGGGGCCGCCACCTCGTCCATGGCCGCAGGGTGCCCTTGTCACGGCGGCCCGATCAACCACGATCGCCCGCTTGACGGACGGTCGCGCGATGCTCGGTCGAGCGATTCAGCTACGTGATCATCCCCTCATTTCGCACAGCGCCCGACTCCGGTTGCGTCGCGCCGGGTGATCCCCCACTCTGCCGGCCAGCGTAAAGAGGAAGCGGTGATGACCTGCGATCCGGTCGCCTTCAAGAAGGGCATGCGCCACCTGGCGGCCAGCGTGACCTTGATCACGACGCGTCACGCCGGCGAGCGCGGTGGGCTGACGGCGACCGCGGTGTGCTCGGTCTCGGCCGATCCGCCGCAGCTGCTTGTCTGCGTCAACCGCTCGGCCAGCGCGCATCCGCTGATCGTCGCCAGCCGAAAATTCTGCGTCAATGTGCTGGCGCCTCAGCATCGCAAGATCGCCGAGCGTTTCGCCGGCATGGACGGCGTCGAAGGCGACGCGCGTTTCGACGGGCTGGGCGAGTGGCGGACAATGATCGGCGACGTGCCAACCCTGCTCGGCTGCCCGGTGACCTTCGCCTGCGAAACCGTCAACACGATGGTGGCGGGCACGCACACCATCGTTGTCGGCCAGATCTCGGATGTCGCGCTGGATCCTGCGGCGGTCGCCTTGCTCTACGCCGACGCCACTTTCGTGCCGGCCGACGTGCTGCGCGGCGTGGCGCCGCCATCCTGAGGCCACCCTCCCAGACGCCCCGCTTCGACACCGATTGAAGCGGTTGCGGATCGTCGTGGCGGGGCCGTACTCCAACAGACAGTCGTGCCCGCGCGCGCCCGTGCCTGCGCAACGTGAATCACGCCGACTACTCCTCGGGGATCGCTAACTGAGCACGAACCCTGGTGCCAGCTGCGGAGGCACACAACTAAGTGCCAGGCTCTCGGTTCGTGTCACGGGTTCGATCTGTCCCTGAACTGCTTCGGCGTCTCTCCGCCAACAGGTGAAGCGCGCAACCCCACCACGCTCGGCAATGCGAGGACGCCGCCCGTGCAGTGGCAACGCAGCAACCGCTTAGCACTAGGCTTCCATCTGTCAATTTGGCGACGGTGCTATTTCTGTGACAAGACAGTCCAGCGAACCTTCAACGACGAAGGGTTCTCGCCCCAAACTTGCCAAAAACAGAGTTCAATCCGCTTGTGTCCCGGGACCGAAAGGCCCGTTGCCAATCTCAAGCGTCTGCGCCGGCTGACGGCCGGGCAACCGAGGCATGTCGATTGCATTGTAGCGAAACAGTGTCCCGCGCCCAATCGGCGGGACGCCGTAGCCGCAGCATTGACAAGCATATCGACGGGAGCAGTGATGGCACATACGGCGCAACTGACGTGTTTGATTGGCGTAGCGCTGATGTTTCTCACGGGCTGCGATGGTGTGGCCCGACCCGATTTCGGCCGGCCGACGGTGCAGTCACCGTTCGCTGCGCCGCGCCCGGCCCGAGCACCAACGTCCACCACTTCACCAGCAGTGCGCCCGAACGTCGCTGCCGCCGCTGACCCGAAGATCACCGGCTTCAGACAACCAACAATGCCCGACAAGGAGGAGATCGTGTCACAGCCCCTGAATCTGGTTGGCCAGAGCGAGGGCGACATTCGTGCGCGTTTCGGCGCGCCAGTAAGCGAGGAGGATCGCTCACCAGGAAAAACCTGGCGCTACAGGTACGGGCCATGTGCCCTGGATGTGTCCCTTTATCCCGACATCCAGACCAGAAAGTTCACAACCCTTGCTTATGAGGTCAGGAGCGATGACAACTCAGATCAAGCAAAACAGCTCTGTATTGGACAACTCCAGTCTCGCGGCCGGATTCGCTAATGTCGACGAGTCGGCCGGCATCATCCGGCTGATCTTCGTCGACGACGACGACGATTATCGCGAGGCGGTCGGCGCCGAGCTGGCCGAGCGCGGCTTCTTGATCAGTAGTTTCGCCGACGGCGCTTCGATGCTCGAGTTCCTCGCCGGCGGCGGCTGCGCCGACATCATCGTGCTCGACTGGAGCCTGCCCGCGATCTCGGGCATCGACTTGCTGCAGAAGTTGAAACGCAAGGGTGTCGTTGTGCCGGTCGTGTTCCTTACCGGCCGCGGCTCGCTGGCGCACGAGAACATGGCGTTCGACCGCGGTGCGCTCGACTTCATCGACAAGACACGCGGTGTCGAAATCCTCGCCAAACGCCTGCGGCTGATCGTCGAGGCCGGCAAGCGGCCACCGGCCGCCGAGCCTGGCGGCGAGGTCCTGCATTGCGGCCGGCTGATGCTGAAGCCGCATGTCAGCCGGGCCTACTGGGACGACGTCGACGTCAACCTCACCCTGACCGAGTTCAACATCGTACGCCTGCTGGCGTCGACTGTCGGCGCGCACGTGACCTATCGCGCCGTCTACGACTGCATGCACTACGCGGGCTTTATCGCGGGGAGCGGCGAGGATGGCTATCGAACAAATGTCCGATCCTCAATCAAGCGGATACGCAACAAGTTCCGCGCCATCGATCCCGACTTCGCCGAGATCGAGAACTTCCCCTCGTTCGGCTACCGCTGGGGTCGAGCGCCGGCCAACGCCTGAGGCGTGGGCCTGGCTCAAGAAGGCATGGCCTAAGGGGACGTGGCCCAAGAAGACCTGGCCCGAGTGGCGTGCTTCGGCACGCCGCTATGGCGCATCACTGACGCTGAAGCTGATCGGACTGATCACGATCTGCGCCGCGCTGCCGGTGTTGCTCTACGGTCAGTTCGAGACCGCCGACCGACACATGCGCGACCTGGTGACCCGCTCGGTCAAGGATCGCAGCGCGCTGGTGGCGCAGGCGATCACCCCTCTGCTCGCCCGTAGCGATCCCGTCGCCAATCCGAATCTGGCAAGCGAGCTTCTGAAGTATGCCACCGAAGGCACGGTGCTGAAGCTGCTGTTCCAGCCGGCGCGCGCCGAGCAGGGCAGCGGAATCTTCTTCGTCGCCTCCGCGCCAGCGATCCGCGCCGACCAGCTGCAGGCCGTTCTCGACCAGTTCAGCCAGCGCGGCATCCTCAAAGGCCTGTCGGAGGCATGCACCGCCGACCTACCCGGCGAGATCAGCTACAAGCAGCCAGACGGCTCGGTCGAGTTGCTCACGTCGCTGGTGCCGGTGCGCACCGAGCGCGGCTGCTGGGTACTGGTCTCGACCCATAGCACGTCGGACTTCCTGCGGACCTCGATCGGCCGGTCCTACTGGGAGACGCGGCCGGTGCGCATCGCGGCCCTCATCTGCGTCGTGTTGATCGCGCTCGCGGTACTGACGGCGCTCAGCATTCGCAAGAGCCTGCGGCACTTCCGGGAAGTCGCGCACGAGGTGCGCCAGGGCCGCATCGGCGAAGGCGCCTTCGCCAAACGCAACATCGTGATCGAGCTCAGCAGCGTGGCACGCGACTTTGATCGCCTGGTCGAGGACGTGCATCGCGCGGCGCGCGACATCAGGCAGTCGGCCGAAGACAACGCGCACTCCTTCAAGTCGCCGCTGGCCACGATCCGCGCCTCGCTCGAGCCGGTCCGCCGCGCCATGCCGCCCACCGACCAGCGCGCCCGGCGCGCGCTGGAAATCGTCGATGCCTCGGTCGACAGGCTGACGGCGCTGGTGGCAGCGGCGCAGCATCTCGACAACAACGCGGCCGATATGATCGCGGCGCCGCGTGCGTCGATGAACCTGGCCGAGATCGTCGGCGAATCGGTGCTGCATTTCCGCGAGCTGATGGCCGGCCGCAACGTCCGCCTGGTCCGAAGGCTGGAGCCGAGCGTGAAGATCCGCGCCGCCGAGGGCATGCTCGAGATCGTGCTGCAGAACATCCTCGAGAACGCCATCAGCTTCACGCCGCCGGGCGGCACCATCGTCGTGACGCTCACCCAGAACCAGAGTGCCATTGAGCTGCGCGTCGACGACGAGGGCCCCGGCATCGATCCGCGCAAGCTCGATCGCGTCTTCGAGCGCTATTTCTCGCTGCGCCCGCGCCAGTCCATCGATGAACAGGTCGACGCGGCGGGCCATGCCGGGCTCGGCTTGTGGATCGCGCGCCGCAATGTCGAAGCGCTGGGAGGCACGGTCGTCGCGGCCAATCGTCTTGGTGGCGGTCTCAGCGTGACGATCACGTTGCCTCGCAATGACATCTGAGCGCGGCGACCACAGTTTGAACACTGGAGACCGATGACTGGCGTTCCTAGCTTGCGCCCCACGGGGTCAGCGACGGAGCACACGAGTCATGGACACCATCGCCAATCTCGCGCGCTTTCGCGAGTCGGGTTCGGCACAGATCCATCCGGTCATTCTGTCCGGCGGCTCGGGCACGCGGCTTTGGCCGCTATCGCGCGCGGCCTATCCCAAGCAGCTGCTGTCGCTGGTCTCCGACCGCAGCATGCTGCAGGAGACGGTGGCGCGTAATCAGAACGACGTCGGCTTCACCGGCCCGCTGGTGATCTGCAACGAGGATCACCGCTTCCTCATCGACGAGCAGCTCAAGCAGATCGGCGTCAAGCCGCAGGCGATCCTGCTCGAGCCGGTGGCGCGCAACACCGGGCCGGCGATCACGGCGGCGGCGCTGTGGCTACTCGACAAAGATCCCGACGCGCTCATGCTGGTGCAGCCCTCCGATCACGTCATCGCCTCGCTGCCGCGCTTCCACGACGCCATCACGCATGGTCTCGCCGCGGCGCAGGCCGGCATGCTGGTCACCTTCGGCATCAAGCCGACGCGGCCCGACAGCGGCTATGGCTACATCCAGGCCGGCGATCCGGTGAACGGCTCGGTCGAGGTGCTGGCTGTCGAGCGCTTCGTCGAGAAGCCCGATCGCGCCACGGCGCAGCGTTTCGTCGATAGTGGCGTGTTCTTCTGGAACAGCGGCATCTTTCTGTTGGGCGCGCGCGCTTTCCTCGACGACCTGGCGCGGCTCAACCCGGCGATGCTCGAGGCCTGCGAGAAGGCCGTCCGCGCGGGAAAGCAGGATCTCGACTTCTTCCGCCTCGATGGCGGGGCTTTCGCCGAGGCGCCCTCGATCGCCGTCGATCGCGCCGTGATGGAGCGCACCGAGCGCGCCGCCGTGGTCCCGGTGGACATGGCGTGGAGCGATGTCGGCTCCTGGCAGTCGCTGCGCGAGATCAGCCAGCCCGACGACGACGGCAACGTGCTGCGCGGTGACGTCGTGGCGAGCCGGGTGCGCGGTTCCTACATCCACTCGGACGGCAGGTTGGTGGCCGCGATCGGTGTCGAGAACGTGGTGGTGGTCGCCACCGACGACGCGGTGCTGGTGGCCGACGCCGAGATCGCCGGCGAATTGTCCGAAGTCGTCGAGATTCTGCGCCAGCGCAACCGGCCGGAGCCGTTGACGCATGTCACCACCTACCGGCCCTGGGGCTACTACCGCAGCGTCGACGCCGGCCTGCGCTACCAGGTCAAGCGCATCATGGTGAAGCCCGGCGCGCGGCTCAGCCTGCAGAAGCACTTCCACCGCGCCGAGCATTGGGTCGTGGTGCAAGGCACGGCGCTGGTGCAGCGCGGCGAGGAACGTCTGCTGCTGCGTGAGAACGAGTCGATCTACATCCCGATCGGCACCGCGCATCGCCTCGAGAACCCCGGCAAGCTGCCGCTGCAGCTGATCGAGGTGCAGTCCGGTCCCTATCTCGGCGAGGACGACATCGTGCGCCTGGAGGACCAGTACGGCCGCGCCTGAAGCCGCGCCGATGTCCCGCTTTGGTCACACCGACTGCGCGCCCCGGATTGCTAGACATTCGTTTCAGCGGCGCGCTGCCCGCCGGGCGCGCGACCATCACTCAGCGCGACAGGTGGTGAGATGACGAACAAGGTCGTGAACGCCCTTTCGATTTCCCGTCGTGGCTTGCTGGTCGGTGCGGTGGCTCTGGCCGCCTGCGACACCGACGATACGCCGATCGTCGCCGCCGACAGTGGCGATGCGATCCAGTTTGCCGGCGCGCCGGGTAGCGGCGAGGACGTCGCCGCGGGCAGCTATCGTCTCAACCCGGGCGACAAGATGCGCATTATCGTCTACGGCCAGAACCATCTGACCGGCGACTATGCGCTCGACAATGCCGGCGTGCTGTCCTTCCCGCTCGCCGGCCAGATCAAGGCGTCGGGCATGACCCCGGGCGAGCTCGAGCGCACGATCAAGTCGAAGCTCGACCCCGACTACATTCGCGGCGCCAGCGTCAGCGTCGAGGTCGCCAGCAAGCGGCCGTTCTACATCATCGGCGAGGTGCGCAACCCCGGCAGCTATCCCTATGTCTCGGGCATCAGCGTGTTCAACGCGGTCGCGTTGGCCGGCGGCTACACCTACCGGGCGCGCGAGAACTCCTTCTACATCAAGCGCACCGGCAAGGACGGCCAGATCGTGCGCGTCGCCGCCACCTCCAACACGGTGATCCGGCCGGGCGACACGATCCAGGTGCGGGAACGGTATTTCTGATGACGGATGTGCAGCGTCGCCCATATCACCTGCCGCAACGGCGCGTGGCCCGCGATCCGGCGGCGAGGCGCCGCAGCCTCATCGCGGACACCGCGATCCGGCTCACCGCGCCCGAGCCGGAGGAAGGCCTGCTCGAGACGCTACGCCGGCTGTGGCGCCAGCGCCGTATCGTGCTGGGTTGCGCCGTCGTCATGGGCGCGGCCGCCGCCGCCATCGCCATGTCGCTGCCCTCGCGCTATGTCGCGGAGGCGCGCGTGCTGGTCGGCATCCAGGGCCCGCGCGTGTTCAATATCGAGGCCGCGGTCAACGATGTCAGCCCGGATGCCGAGCGGGTGCAGAACGAAGGCTTTATCCTGCAGTCGCGCATCCTCGCCAAGCAGGTCATCGACCGCCTGAAGCTCCAGGACAATCCCGAATTCAACCCGCCGCCCAAGCAGCCCGCAGGCTGGACGCGCGTGCTCGATCCGGCGCGTTACCTGCCAGCCGACTGGATGGCATGGATCGACGCGCAGCGGCCCAAGCAGCCGCCCAAGCCGGTCGAACCCGACGTCGCCAGAGCGCAGACCGAAAACCGCACGATCGATATCCTGCTGGCCCAGGTCAACGTCTCGACCCTGGGCCGCTCGCATGTGCTGAGCGTCAAGGCGGAATCACTGAGCCCCGGCACCGCCGCGTCGATCGCCAATGTCCTCGCCGAGGTCTATCTGGACAGCCAGCGCCAGGAAAAGATCGCCTCCATGGGCCGCGTCGAGAAGTTCCTGATGACCCGTGTCAACGAGCTGCGCGAGCAGGTGCGCCGCTCCGACCAGGCGGTCGAGGACTACAGGCGCGAACACGGTCTTTACAAGAGCGGCTCGAGCGGCAGCGTCACCACCCAGCAGTTGAGCGAGCTCAACACCCAGCTGCTGCAGGCTCAGACCGCCAAAGTCGAGGCCGAGGCGAAACTGCGCGAGGCGCAGGAGCTGAGCCGCGGCGGCCTGGGACGCGAGAGCGTCCCCGATGTGCTGAAGTCGCCGCTGATCGCCTCGCTCAAGCAGGCCCAGGCCGATGCTGAGCGCAAGGCCGCCGAGCTATCGGCGGCCTATGGCGAGCGCCACCCACTGATGCGCAGCGCCCGCGCAGATGCCGGCAATATCGCCGCCCGTGTCAATGCGGAGATCGCCAAGACCATCGACGGCCTGGCGCGCGAGGCGCGTCAGGCAGCGGCGCGTTACGAAGCATTGAACCAGAACTTCGAGCGCCTGAAACGCACCATGGGTACGGTGAACAACGCCTCGATCCAGCTCGAGGCGCTGGAGCGCGACGCCGCGGTCACCCGCGGCCTGCTCGAGGCCATGCTGCAACGGGCCAAGCAGACCATCGGCATCGAGGACTTCCAGCAGGCCAATGCCAAGCTGGTTTCGGCCGCCAGCCCGCCTGAGGCGCCGGCCTATCCACCCAAGATGCTGATCGCCTTCCTTGGCACCTTGGCCGGCCTGTTGACCGGCGCGGCGATCGCGCTGTTGCGCGAGGGCAGCGACCGCACCTTCCGCCGCGCCGACCAGATCGTCGCCGCCACCGGCCTGCCCGTGATGTCTGTCGTGCCGCATCTGCCCGGGCGCACGCCGGCGACCGTGCATGTGCTACGTCAGCCGGTGTCGGCCTATAGCGAGGCGCTGCGCCGCCTGCAGATCGGGCTCGAACTGTCGGAGACCGCGGAGTCACCCAAGACAGTGCTGTTCAGTTCGGCGACACCGGCGGAGGGCAAGTCGGTGATGGTGGCCTCGCTCGGCCGTCTGCTGGCCAGCAACGGAAAGCGGGTGCTGCTGATCGACTGCGACTGGCGGTGTCCGCGCCTGCACCAGACCTTCCGATGCTCCAACCGCGTCGGCCTGGTCAGCGTGCTGGGCGAGAAGGACACGGCGCTGACCGACGCCATCCATCACGACTCGCTGTCGGGCGTCGATGTCATGCCGGCCGGCAACTGGAACCCCAGGCAATCGCATCTGATCAGCTCGGATCGCATGCGTCACATGCTGGCTGCGCTCGAGCCCGACTACGACTTCATCCTTCTCGACACGCCGCCAGTGCTGGTCGCCGCCGAGGTGCTGGCGCTGTCGCGGCTGGTCAACAAGGTGGTCTTCGTCGTGCGCTGGGGTCACACCAGGCGCGAGGCGGTCATGGAGGCGCTCAAGCAGATCATCGAGGCGCAGGGCGATGTTGCCGGCGTCGTGCTCTCGCGCGTCGTCGCCAAGCAGTACAGCCGCTACGCTTACGGCATGTCGATGCACGAGTATGCGCGCCCAGAGATGGCGAGGATCACGTGACGGCGGCAAGCATGGCGCCACCGTCGCAGATCCTCTTCGTCACGCGTTACTACAGGCCCGAGCTGATCGGCTCGGCGCCGTTCACGGCCGACATCGCGGAGTTCCTCGCCGATGCCGGGCGCGATGTCACGGTGGTCACCGGCCTGCCGCACTATCCGATGGCCGAGGTCTTCCCCGACTACCGCGACGGCGCGCGCCTGCGCGAGGTATTCAACGGCGTGAAGGTCGAACGCGTGCCGAGCGGCACACCCAGGCGGGCCTCGGCCTCGTCCCGCATCCTCAACGAGATTGGCTTCCTGCTGCGTGGTCTCGCCTCGCTGGCCAGCGGACGCTTCGCCCGCCATCGTGTCGTGCTGGCGCTCTGTCCTTCCGTGCTGGGCGTCGCCCTGGGCGTGGTCGCGCGTCGCCGCGGCGGCGTCTGCGTCGCCATCGTGCACGATATCCAGTCGGGTCTCGCCGCCGGCCTCGGCATGGTCAAGGGCGGCGGCATGGCGGGTGCGATGCGTGCCTGCGAGCGCTTTGTGCTCAACCGCGTCGACCTCGTCGTCGTGCTGTCGGCGGAGATGCGCGACCACCTGCGCCAGATCGGCGTCATCGCGCCGATCGAGGTCGTGCCGCTGTGGGTCGACACCGACCGCGTGCGCCCGGCTAGCGTACCGGCGCCGGGACCGCTGCGGGTGCTCTACAGCGGCAACTTCGGTCGCAAGCAAGGCCTCGGCCAGGTCATCGCCCTGGCCCAGCTGCTGGCGACACGCCGACCTGACATCGAGATCATCCTGCGCGGCAGCGGCAGCCAGGTCAGCGCCCTGGCCGCGGAGATCGAGCATCTCGGCCTGCGCAACGTGCGACTCACCGAGTTGCTCCCACACGAAGGCCTGGGCACGGCGCTGGCCGCCGGTGACGTGCACCTCGTCCCGCAGAACCCCGACGCCGCGGCTTTCGCGGTGCCATCGAAAGCCTTCAACATCATGGCCGTCGGCCGTCCTTTCGTCGCCACCGCGCTGCCCGGCACGGTGCTGTGGCGCCTGCAGGAGGCCACGGGCGCCTTCCTCTGCGTGCCGCCCAACGATCCGGAGGCCTTCGCTGACGCCGTGCTGAAGCTCGCCGACGATCGGCAGCTGCGCGATGAGCTCGGTCGTCGCGGCCGCCATTTCGTCGAGCGTCATTGCGCCAAGCCCAAGGTGTTGGGCGATTTCGTGACTCGGCTCGATGCCCTCTCAGCCAGCACCTGAGGAGCGGGTCGCCGAGGATCGGACCCCCGACGACCGGGTCCTCGTCCTCGAGCCCGACAGCGAGGGCCATTCGCAGGAGTGGCTCGGCCACCTGATCGATTTCGTCGCGTCAGGCGACACGCATCGGCTGGAGATCGTCGCGTCCGCCGCGTTGTGCGAGGCGTTGCGGCCCGCCATCACCGACGGCGCGCATCGCCGCATTTCGCTCTCGCCCCTCTCGCCGGACGAACAGCGCCTGTGCACGCATCGCCGCCTGGCGGTATCCGGCTTCGCGCGATGGTGGGTGATGCGCCGGCGCCTCAGGCGCAGCGGCGCGCGGGCAGGCTTCTTCCTCTCGATCGATCATCTGTCGTTGCCGCTGGCTTGCGGCCTGGGCCTCGGCGGCGCGCGCGTGTCGGGCATCCTGTTCCGGCCGTCGGTGCACTATGCGGTGCTCGGTTCCTACCATCCGACGCGGGCCGAGCGGCTGCGCGACCTGCGCAAGGCTCTGCTCTACCGCTTGATGCTGCGCAACAAGGCGCTGCGATCGATCCTGTCATTGGATCCGTATTTTCCCGGTTACGCCATGTCGCACTACGGTCATGGCGAGAAGGTCCAGACCCTGCCCGATCCGGCGCATGAAGCGAGCGACGCGGCCGCCGACCTTGACCGGTTCGCCGGCTACGCGCCGCAGGGACGCATCGGCTTGCTGCTGTTCGGCTATCTCGCGCGCCGCAAGGGACCTCTCGAACTGCTCGACGCGCTGCGACGTCTGAAGCCCCAGACCGCCGCGCGCGTGGCGGTCATGCTCGCGGGCCGGGTCGATCCTGAAATCCGCGCCGAGCTCGATCAGCGATGCCAGACGCTGTCGCACGCTCAGCCCGCGCTCTGGCTGCAGGTCGCGGATCGACGTCTCGAGAGCGCCGAGATCGATTCACTGATCGAGAAAAGCGGTGTCGTGCTGGCGCCCTATCAGCGCTTCGTCGGCTCCAGCGGCGTGCTGCTGTGGGCGGCACGCGCCGGTCGTCCGGTGTTGACACAGGATTTCGGCTTGCTCGGCCGGCTGACGCGCGATCACGGCCTCGGACTCGCCACAGACTCGTCCGATCCCGGCTGTCTTGCGCTTGCCATCGAAAGGATCGTCGAAAGCGGTACCCAGGCGCTGTTCGATCCCGCCGGCGCCAGACGATTTGTCGAGTCGCGCACGCCCAGGCACTTCGCAGCCATGGTGCTCGATGGCGTCGCCTGACGCCTCAACTTGATCACAAGACCCTCGCGGCTCCGATATGGAGAATCCGCCGCGTCGCAGCGTTCTCCTCTGAACGCAGCCGAGGAGCACCCACATGAGAAACAGCGTCGCGCAACGTGCGCAGGTCATCGATGACCTCGCGGCGGAGCGTATCGAGGAAGTCTTCGCCAGTCGCAAGCCCGTGTCGGAACCGATCGTGCGGCGCATCGTCGGCGTCTTCGATGGCGTCTCGATTCTCACCGCCGGCGTGGTTGCCACGCACTGGGGCGCGCAAGGCCTCGACTGGCAGATGCCGAGCCTGGCCGTGCTGCTCGGCACACTGCTCGGTGTCAACTTCCTGCATTTCTTCGGGGCGTACGGCTTCGACCGTTTCGCGCGGCTCGACGACGGTGTCTCGCGCGCGTTGCTGGCCTGGACCCTGACGCTGGGCACGCTCGCTGTCGCGGCCTATGTCGCGGCGCCGATAGGCGGGGCCGGCAGCGCGTGGTTCATGCTGTGGTTCGCCGCGGGCTTGAGCCTGCTGCTGCCATCCAGGCTGGTGCTGTTCCATCTTGTACGCAAATGGCGACGCGAGGGCCGGCTGGGCGAACTGGTGGCGATCGTCGGCGCGGGGCCGATCGCCCAGCGCCTGCTGCGCCACCTCAACGAGTCGCCAAGCTCGAGCATGCGCATCGTCGGCGTCTACGACGACGACGCGCGCTCTCTGCCTGAGCGCTGCATGGGCCATCCGATCCGCGGCACCATCGACGATCTGGTCGACGACGCGCGCCGCCTCGGCATCGGCACGGTGATCGTCGCCCTGCCGCTCGCAGTCGACCGTGCGCTCACCGACACAATGAACAAGCTCAGCCTGCTGCCGGTCGACGTGCGGCTCTGCCCCGACGCGTTCGGGTTGCAGCTTGGCCAGATCCAGGTGAGTCATATCGGCGGGCTGACTTTCCTCAACGTGCTGGACCGGCCGCTGCGCGATTGGCGGTGGATCGCCAAGGAGATCGAGGACCGGATGCTGGCCGCGATCATCCTGACCCTTATCTCGCCTGTGCTGCTGGGCGTCGCCTTGCTGATCAAGCTCGACAGTCCCGGCCCGGTGTTCTTCAGGCAGAAGCGCTACGGATTCAATAACCAGCTGATCGAGGTATGGAAGTTCCGCTCCATGCACCACGCCGCGCAGGACACCAACGCCGAGCAGCTGACACGCCGCAACGATCCGCGCATCACCCGCGTCGGCGCCTTCATCCGCCGCACCAGCATCGACGAGCTGCCACAGTTCATCAACGTGCTGCGTGGCGAGATGTCGATCGTCGGCCCGCGTCCGCATGCGTTGCGCGCTAAGGCCGGCACCCTGCTCTACCAGGACGCCGTGCGCTACTACGACGCGCGCCACCGCATGAAGCCCGGCATCACCGGCTGGGCCCAGGTCAATGGCTGGCGCGGCGAAACCGACACCGTCGAGCAGATCCGCAAGCGTGTCGAGCACGACCTTTACTACATCGACAACTGGTCGATCCGCCTGGACCTCAAGATCATCGCTCGCACCATGCTGGGCGGCTTTAAAGGGCACCATGCATTCTGAGCAGCAACCCCGCGCGCCGCGCTGCCTGTGGCTGACGCTGTCCGACCCGGAGCCTCGCCACAATGGCCAGTACGTCTATTCCGGCGGCCTGATCGACGCCGTGATCGAAGCCGGCGCCGAGGTCGAGGTGCTCGGCCTGGCGCGGCCCGAATCGCAACGTAGCAACGGCTGGCGCGAGCCGCATGTCGTGTGGTGGCTGCCGGCCGACCGGCCGCTATCGCGGCTTGCGAGCCTCACATCGCGCCTGCCGCACATGGCGCATCGCTGCGTCAACGCCCGGACACGGCGTATCCTCGATGATCTGCTGGCACGGGGCGGCTGGGACGGCATCGTCTTCGACAGCATATGCGGCGCCTGGGCGCTGCCGCGCATACTCAAGCACTATGTCAATGAGCCTGACCGGCCGAAGCTGGTCTATGTCTCGCATAACCACGAGGCGAGCCTGCGCAGCCGAGTGGCCGACAGCCAGGGCCACTTCCTCAAGCGTCAGGCCAGCAGGCTCGACGCCTACAAGGTCGCGCGGCTGGAGCGCAGCCTGGTCGAGGCGGTCGATGTCGTGACCGCGATCACGCCCGAAGACCTCTCGCTCTACCGCGAGAGTCACCACGACAAGCCGATGGATGTCCTGACGCCGGGCTATCAAGGCCGGCGCGTCGCGTCGCGATCGATCACCCGCCGCCTGCCACGCCGCGCCGTGATAATCGGCAGCTTCGACTGGATCGCCAAGCGCATGAATCTCGAGGAGTTCGTCGCCATCGCCGATCCCATGTTCGCCGCGGGCGGTGTCGAGCTGCAGGCGATCGGCAGCGCCGAGGCGGCCTTCCTCGAGAAGTTGCGCCGCTCGGTCAGCGCCAGCAGCTTCACCGGCACGGTCGACGACGTCACCGGCTTCATGAACGACGCGCGGATCGCCATCGTGCCCGAGCGCAATGGCGGCGGCTTCAAGCTCAAGTTGCTCGAGTATGTGTTCAACCGCATCCCGGTGTTCGGCCTGGCCGAGGCCTTCGCCGGCGTGCCGCTGCGCCATGGCGAGAGCGCCATGATGTTTCCTGATCACGCGGCACTGGCCAAAGGCGTGCTTGAGATGATCGACAACGTCGACCTGCTCAATCGCCTGCAGGAGCGCGCCTACCAGGTCTGCAGGGACCGCTTCGACTGGTCGACCCGCGGCCGCCAGATCCTCGCGGCAATCGGCTGAGCCATGACCAGCGCCGACTCCGAACGCTCGCTGGACTGGATCGACACGAGCCTGCTCGTGGTCTTTCTGGTCGGCTTGTATCTCGGTGTCTCGCTGCCGATTACCTCCAAGATCCCCTTGACCTGCGCGCCTTCGGGCTTCGCCGGCCTGGCGATGCTGTGGCGCCGTCGCGACCAAATCCGGCCGACGCATCTCGCCGGGCTCTTCGGCGTCATCGCGCTCTATCTCGGCTCGATCTTCACCGCCGCCGACTACAGTTTCCTCGGCAAGCGTGCCACCGGGCTGCTGCAGCTCACGTACTCGCTGATTATCGGCTACGCGCTCTTCCTCACGATGGTGCAAGGCCAGCGCAAGCAGGTCGCGGCCATCCTGCTTGGCTTCTGCGTCTTCATCATCGTCGGCTGCCTGCTGGAGAGCTATGCCGGCCTGCGGCCGATCAGCGACTGGGTGCGCGAGAAGATCTTCGAGTCGGCCTACGTCTACGACGCCGACCTGCGCGACGAGATCCTCTATGGCAAGGTGCGGCCCAAGCTTTTCACCTCCGAGCCGTCGGCGGTCACCTTCAGCTTCACGCATTTCTGCTCGATCTGGCTCGTGACGAGCCCATGGCGCTACAAGATCGTGGTCTATGCCGGGCTGGTCGGCGCCGCCCTGATCGTCATGCCGGGACCGACCCTGGTGCTGATGCTGCTGCTGGCGATTCCCTACTTCATCTTTCTGTCGGGGACGGTCGACGGCGTGCGCCCCGGCTCGGCGGCGACCCGCTTGATCGGCGCGCTGGCGCTGTCGGCGATCGTTCTCGGTGTCGCGGTGTGGATCGGCAACATGTTCTTCGCCGAGCGCTTGAAGGAACTCGCCGACGGCAAGGACGCCAGCTTCTTTTACCGCTTCACCGGCCCGATGCTGGTGGCCTTCGAGATGTTCGACAAGTATCCCTGGGCTGGATCGGGGCTCACCGGCGAGCCCTTCATCGCGGACGACGTGATCAACGTCTACATGAACGCGCCCGGCTTCCAGGCGGCGTGGAAGATCCCGAAGATCGGCGACGTGCTCACCAACTATTTCTGGCTGCACTGGATTTACCTCGGGCTGATCTGGGGCGCGGTCATCTTTGCCGGTATGTCGGGCTGGCTGCGCATTCTGGGCGTGCCCAGCGTGCTCTATTGCTGGACCTGCTGGGCGATCCTCGGCCAGGCTTCCGGCGCCTATGTCGGCCCCAAGACCTGGGCGGTGCTGTTCACCGCCGCTGCCGTTTCGATCATCGCCACGCGCCCGGCCCATCCGCGTCCTACCGAGTTGCCGGTCTATCCTGCCCTGCTCGCCAACCGCAGGCGGGCCGCGTGACTGGCCGCGTGACTGGCCCCGACGCCGGACGGCGCGCCGCACTGATGGGTGCCGGCTTGGCGCTGTCGACCTTGCCTTTGGCCGCGCTGGCGCAGCAGCCGACACAACGCCCGGCACCACCTCGTCAAATGCTGTCGGTGGTGGCGTTCGGCGCGATCGGCGACGGCTCAGCCGACGACACCGCCGCACTGCAGTCGGCGGTGGACGCTGCCTTCGCGCCGGGCGGACCGGGGTTCCTCATCATCCCGCCCGGCACCTACCGCGTGAGCCGCACGCTGCGCATACACACACGGCAGGGCGAACGTGGCGACATCACTCGCAACCACGGCATCACCGGCCATGGCGCGCGGCTGCTGTCGACGATTGCCGGCGGCGGCAACGTGCTGGAGTTCATCAGCCACTCGACCGTGCGCTTCCTGCTGATCGAAGGCCTCGACATCCTTGGCAGTGGCCGCGAGGGCGACGGCATCCACCTGGCGTGCGAGCACAAGGAGCACTTCCTCTACAATTTCTGCCTGCGTGACGTGACCGTGCAAGGCTGCGGCGGCGACGGCTGCCGCATGATCGGCAACGTCTTCGAGGGCCAGCTGATCAACTGCTATTTCCGCGACAACAAGCGCAACGGCCTGACCCTTGGCCATGGCATGAAGGCTGGCATCCTCTCGGCGATACATGCCTTTGGCTGCGTGTTCGGCCAGAACGGCCAGTTCGGCGCCGCCATGGTCAACGGCTGCTACGACGCGGGATTCCATGGCTGCTACTTCCTGCTCAACGGCAAGTATGGGCTGGTGGCCGAGAACGGTTGCACGCTGCTGGCTCATTGCGGTTTCGAGAACAACCATGAATCGGCAGCGAGCTTCGAGGCCGGCGGCGCCGGCATGATGCTGCAAGGCTTCGCCACGCTGATCGGTTGCACCGCCTACTCCATGTTCAAGCAGCAACGCCTGCTGCAGGCCTATGTCGTCGGTCAGCTGGTGATGATCGGCTGCTCGGGCAGCGGCGATGCGCGCGCCAAGGGCGCCGGGCTGGCGCGCATCGGCGGCGAGAAAAGGGCGCGCGCCACCATCATCGGCGCCAGTGGCGCGATCGAGTACCAGAACGGATTCGAAGGACTGGAAATCGGCGGCGCTTCAGGCGGCGTTGGCCTCAGCGCCGCCTGGAACGGTGCCAACCTCGCGCGACTAGGCGACTACCGCCTCTGGGTCGATCGGCGCGGCCGGTTGCGCCTCAAGAAGGGGGCGCCGTCTGGCGACGAAGACGGAACGCCAGTGGGTGCCTGATCAGCGCCATAAGCTCGCGCCGGGTCTCCGGAAATGCCAGCAGAGTAACCGCCATCGCGCCGAGCGCCGTGAGCGCCACCCACGCGACCCCGCTGACACTGACCGCGACGTCGGTAAGATAGAATCGGCGTAACGCCCATGCGCACGCGGCGGCAATCACAGCGGCAACGATGGCCGGCAGCACGGCGGCGTAGACATCACGTTGCGTCACCGGGCCCTGGCGCGTCGACAGCCAGAATGCCATCGGCGTGCGCACCACGAAGCCGATCACGGCGATCGCCGCCGCCACACCCACGGCGCCCGACACAAGGCCGAGCAGGATCGAGACGATGCAGATCGCCGAATCGATCAAGGTGGCGCGCAGCATCTCACCCGTACGGTCCTGCGTCAGGTAGAGCAGGCTGACGGCCATCAGCACCGGCAGATAGGTCGCCGAGATGGCGAACCACTGCACCAGCGGGACTGCCTGACTCCAGCTCGGGCCGAACAGGATCTGCACGACCCAGTCGGCGGTGACGCAGATCACGGCGAAAGGCGGCATGGTCAGCAGCGCCAGCTTCTGCAGCAATTGCCTGAAGGCGCGCCGATAGGGCTCGGGATGGGTTGCCAGCCGGCTGAGCGCCGGCATGCCGACGGCATAGACCGGCGCGTTGATGCTGTTGATCGGCAGCAGCAGCAGGCGCGTGGTGCGTTCGTAGAGGCCAAGGATCGTCGGTCCCCACAGCCAGCCGATCAGCACCTGATCGACACTGCGGGTCAGTGCCGAAGCCAGCCCGCTGCCGGTGACCGCGGCGCCGAAGCGCAGTAACCCGCCCAGTCCGCTGGCCCCCGCCGGCCGACCGGGCCGCCAACGGCAGACAATCCAGCTGCCAACCAGCAGTACACCAGGGCTCACCAGGCGCTGCGCCACCAACGCCCACAGCCCCGCCCCGGCAAAGGCCAAGCCGATCGCCACGGCGAAGCCGGCGAGATCGGCGCCGACCTCGATCGCGGCGATGGCGCCGAAGCGCATCTGGCGGCGCAGCAGCGCCCAGTGCTGCACGGTGAGCCCGCTCATCAGGAAGCCCAGCGCAAGCCATTGCGTCACCGGCGCCACCACAGGCTGGCCATAGAAGCGCGCCAGAGCGGGGGCGGCCAGGAACAGCGCCAGCGCCAACGCGGCACCAGCGGCGGTGTTGATCCAGAACAGGCTCGAAATCTGCGCCTCGGTGAGGTCGGCCTTCTGGATGGTGGCCGACGACAAGCCGAGATCCTTGGCCAGGTCGAGGATCACGCCCAGCGCCGCCACCATCGCCAGCAGGCCGAAGGTTTGCGGCGGCAACAGCCGCGCCAGCACGATGATGGCGCAGGCCTGGACGAGCACGCGCACGGCCTGCGCCGCCATCATCAGCGCGCCGCCACGGCGCGAGCGGCGACCGAGATCCGTGACGAGATGGTCCGTCCCGAGCTCGCCCTCAGGCGACGGCTGCTGGCCGCTGCTCGCGGACGATATGCTCAACGTACCACCGATATGTTTGTTCGAGGCCCTGGCGCAAAGGCGTACGCGCCTGCCAGCCCAATTCGCGCAGGCGCGATACATCCATCACCTTGCGCGGCGTGCCGTCGGGTTTCGATGTGTCGAAGCGGAGCCGGCCACGGAAGCCGACCACCTCGCAGACCATGGCCGCGAGCTCGCCGATCGGCAGGTCGATGCCGGTGCCGATATTGATGATCGGCTCGTCCGAGTAGTGCCGCATCAGGAAGACCAGCCCGTCGGCGAGATCATCGACATACATGAACTCGCGCAGCGGCCGGCCGGTGCCCCAGACCTCGAGGCTGGGCGCACGCCGTAGCTTGGCGTCGTGTGCCTTGGCCATCAGCGCCGGCATGACGTGGCTGCTCATCAGGTCGAAATTGTCGCCCGGACCATAGAGGTTGGTCGGCATGACCGAGATGAAGTCGCTGCCGTGCTGGCGCCGGTAGGCCTGGCACAGCTTGATGCCGGCGATCTTGGCGATCGCGTACCACTGGTTGGTCGGCTCCAGCGGCCCCGACAGCAGCGCGTCTTCGGAGATCGGCTGCGGTGCCAGCCTGGGGTAGATGCAGGACGAGCCCAGCATCAGCAGCTTCTCGACGCCGTGACGGCACGCCGCCTCGACCACGTTGGCGGCGATCATCAGGTTGTCGTAGATGAACTCGGCCGGCCGACTGTCGTTGGCGTAGATGCCGCCGACCCGCGCCGCCGCCACGAACACCGCCTCGGGCTTGCGTTCGCGCATCCAGCGTTCGAGCTGCTCAGGCGCGCGCAGATCGACCTGGGCGCGCGAGGCGCTGAGGATCTCGCAGCCCTCGTCCTGCAGACGCCGGACGAGCGCGCTGCCCACCAGGCCGCGGTGACCCGCGACCCAGACGCGCTTATTGCGCAGCGTGTAGGAGGTGCTGTTGTGCATTGATGTCTCCCGCTTCGCGAAGTAGGGCACGGTCGGACTGGACCATCTCGGCGACCAGCTCCTTGAAGCTGGTGCGGTGACGCCAGCCCAACCGGCTATGCGCTTTCGATGGATCGCCCAGCAGCAGATCGACCTCGGTCGGCCGGCGATAGGCCGGATCGAGCGCCACCAGCACTTTGCCGCTCTTGCGACAGCAGCCGGTCTCCTCGCCGTCATTGCCGCGCCAGACGATGGGCCGGTCGACCTGCTCGAAGGCGAGCTCGACAAACTCCCGCACGGTGTGCGTCTCGCCGGTCGCCAGCACGTAGTCGTCGGGCTTGTCCTGCTGCAGGATCAGCCACATGCCTTCGACATAATCGCGCGCATGGCCCCAGTCGCGCCGCGCGTCGAGGTTGCCCAGGAACAGCCTGTCCTGCAGGCCGCGCTCGATCGCCGCCACGGCGCGGGTGATCTTGCGGGTGACGAAGGTCTCGCCGCGGATCGGCGATTCGTGGTTGAACAGAATACCGTTCGACGCATGCATGCCGTAGGCCTCGCGGTAATTCACCACGATCCAGTAGGCGTAGAGCTTGGCCACCGCGTAGGGGCTGCGCGGATAGAACGGCGTGACCTCGCGTTGCGGCGTCTCCTGGACCTTGCCGAACAGCTCCGACGTCGAGGCCTGGTAGAAGCGCACGCGGTCTTCCATCTTCAGGATGCGGATCGCCTCGAGCAGGCGCAGCGTGCCCAGCGCGTCGGTGTTGGCGGTGTATTCCGGCGTCTCGAAGCTCACCTGCACGTGGCTCTGGGCGGCGAGATTGTAGATCTCGGTCGGCCGATGCTCGTTGATCAGGCGTAGAAGGTTGGTCGAGTCCGTCATGTCGCCGTAGTGCAGGAACATCCGCACGTCCGCCTCGTGGCGGTCGCGATAGACGTGGTCGATGCGCTCGGTGTTCAGCGACGAGGATCGTCGCTTGACGCCATGCACGGTGTAGCCGCGTGCCAACAGGAAATCGGCCAGGTAGGCGCCGTCCTGGCCGGTGATACCGGTGATCAGGGCGATCTTGTCGGACATGCGAAGGTACCTTTCTCTTGACTCAACAAAAACCAACACGCTCGGCGACCCGGTCCCAGGAGTAGTTGCCGAGCACGTGGCGCTGACCCGCGATCGCCATGCGCTCGAGCCGCGCCGGGTCGGCGACGGCATCGAGGATGGCGTGCGACAGCGCCTCGGGATCGGCGTGCTTGACCAGGAAGCCATAGCGGCCGCCGTCGACGATCTCCGGCAGGCCGTTGCGATCGAGCCCCAGCACCGGCGTGCGCGACACCAGGGCCTCGAGATAGACCTGACCCCAGGGATCGTTGAGCATCGGCTGGGCCAGCAAGGTCGCGTCACGGAAGAGACGCTGCAGCTCCGCCCAAGGCAGATGGCCGTGGAACTTGATCGCCGGATGGTCCGGGACGAAGGCCTTGCTGCGGCGGTCGCCGACGATGGTGAGCGTCAGATCCGGCCGCCGCTTCAGCGCCAATCGGAACGCCTCCAGCAGCAGGAAGCCGCCCTTGGCGCGGAACAGGTGCTTGGCGACGAAGAGCAGCGATGGCTTCGAGAAATCCTTGCGTCCGTCATGGGGCTCGATCGCGCCCATGCCCGAGCCGACCGCAGTGACGCGATCCGCCGGCAGGCCGTAGTGACGGATCAGATTATCGCGAACATAGGCGCCGAAGGTGAATACGTGCGTCAGTCCACCCAGCGATTCTCGCTCGCTCTTCTCGAAGGCGGCGAGCGCACGCGGCTTGAAGCGGTCGAGATCGCTGCGGTTGGGCATGGCCAGCGCCCAGCTGTGATCGCAGTACAGGTAGTGCTTCACGCCGCGCGACAGGTCGAGCGCCGGCAGATCCATGCTGCCGGTGTGCAACACATGCTCGATGCCCCGACGCTCGGCCTCGCGCGCGACCTGCCCGGCCAGCCTGTGGCGCGAGCGCGCGCTGCGCAGAAGGTGCTCACCGTCGATCGGTCGCCCGTGACCGCTCAGCACATCACCGGCGGCGACGCTCAGCTTGCCGAACAGGCCGAGATGCGGATGGATGCCCTCGACGGCGATACCGATGCGTTCGAGCGCGTCGGCGAGATTGGCCGGCGCGCCCGACCACGAGCGGCGATCACGCGGATCGCCGAACACCGAGGTCATCGCGATGCGCTCGAAGCGCAGCGCGCGCTGGTCGCGGAGTTGGGGCACGGCATTCATCGCGCCAACAGAACCACTCAGGCCCGCGCAGGGACCAGTGATCAACCTGTGACCCCCGGAATCGCCGATGGATCGCCGCGGATTCGCGCGATTCCACCGACACAGTTTGATCACACTGTGGCAGCGAGCAGTCGGCCGATACTGCCGCCATGGACGACGACGCAGACCGCCTTTTCTTCTTCTGCCCGGACATCACCGACGCCAGTACCGTCAAGCGTGTCCAGCAATTCATCGAGCATGGACTGCGGGTCGTCGTCTTCGGCTTCCGCCGCGAGCGCTACAACAACGGCTATGAACCACCGTGGCGCCATGTACTGCTCGGCATGACCGCCGATGCGCGCTACTGGCAGCGCCTGCGTGCCCTCATCGGCGCGCTGCCGGTGATCTTCGCGCAGCGCCGATGGCTCGGTCGCGCCTCGTTGTTCTATGCCCGCAATCTGGATCAGCTGGTGCTGACGATGCTGGCGCGCATGATGTCGGGCAGCCGTGCGCCGGTCGCCTACGAGGTGCTCGATATCCAGCCGGCGTTGATGGGACGCAATCCTCTCGCCGCCCTGTTGCGTTTCGTCGAGCGACTGTGCCTGCGCCACGTGCGCCTGCTGGTGCTGTCTTCGCCTGGCTTCCATCGCAGCTACTATTCGATGATGCAGAAGTATCGCGGAGAATGGTTCCTGCTCGAGAACAAGCTGCACGCGCCAATCCCGGCCGCCGCCGGGGTGCGCGAAAACCCCCGCTCCCACGACGGCAAGCGCCCGTGGGTGATCGGTTATTTCGGGCTGATCCGCGGCGAGGCGACGTTCGACCTCATGACGCGCCTGGCCGCGCGGTTGGGCGACAAGGTGCTGTTCAAGTTCCGCGGCGTGCTGACCACGGTCGACGAGGAGCGCTTCCGCCGCGCCCTGCTGCAGCATCCCAACATGGTCTATGACGGCCCCTACCGGCCGCACGACGACCTGCAGGACCTCTATGGCGACGTCGATTTCGCCTGGGCGCTCGACCTCGAGAACGCCGACCATAATTCGCGCTGGCTGCTGCCCTGTCGCTTCTACGAGGCCGGACATTTCGGCGTGCCGTGTCTGGGCGTGCACGGCTTCGAGATCGGCGCCCTGCTCGAGGAACATCGCATCGGTTGGACCTTCGGCCGGCCGCTCGAGGAGCAACTGGTGCGCTTCTTCCAGGCGCTGACGCCGGCGGATTACCTGAAGGTGCGCGGTCGCCTGTGCGGCCTGCCGCAGAGTACCTTTGTCGCCGGCGAGGACCTCACGCGGCTGAGCGCGATCCTCTCGCGCCTCGCCACCGGCACGGCCGACGCGGCCGAGCGCCGGCCGCTCAGGCCAGGCGCGGTCGCGACCGGGCCTGCCCGACCATCGCGGCGTTGACCATCACGCAGTCGAACTCGACAAGGCGCAGCGCGCGGTCGCGGCTGATCGGATAGAGGCCGGTGATCTCGAAGCCGCGTTCGTTGAGATAGCGGATGGTATCCATGTAGCTCGGCATGCTCTTGTAGATGCCGATCACCGAAGCCTCGGTCTGCAGCGCGCTGATCGAGGGTAGGCTGTCCTCGGCGCCGTGCAGCACCTCGATGTCGTAGCCCTGGGTGTCGATCTTCAGATAAGGCCGGAAGAAGCCGAGCTGCTGGCGTAGCGTCGGCAAGATCTGGTCCAGCGTGCGCACCGCCACCAGCTCGGTGCGGCAGGGGACGTTGAGATCGCCGTAATCCTGGACGTGCGTATTGTCGGGCTCGAGGAACGAGCTGAACTGGTCCGACGCCATGACATTGATCGGCATCGCCCCGCTCTTGGCACCCAGCGCATAGCCCTCGACATGCCAGTCGCGGTCCTCGCGCGCGCGCTGGCGCAGGATCTCGATGTGCCGACCGACCGGCTCGAAGGACACGATCGGCCCATCATAGAGCACGCGATCGCGCAGGAAGTCGCGGTACTGGCCGACATTGGCGCCGACATCGAGCACGCAATCAATCCGCTGACTGGCGAGCAATTCGCGCAGGTGCAGGGCGAAGTCGCGCTCCTTCATCTCGCGCAAGGGCACGATGTCGTAGCCGAAGGAACGGCTGACCTTGAGGACTGAGTCCCTGACGATTTTCAGCATGACGACGGCTTCCTACGCGACCCGTTTCCACGATGCCCAACAGCATTCGCCGTCACAGCCCGCAGCGGAAGTGACTATTAAATGTCCGACGATGCCAATTCTGTCGTCACGACCAATGTGGACCCTCGGATCAGAACTGCGCGCCGCCGCGCAGCATGAAGATGTTACGACCGAAATCGAGACCCGCCAGGTTGGAATCGCGGTTGGTGTACTGGTAGGTCGGGCCGACGAAGAAGTTCTCGGTCGGCCGATACTGCACGCCGATTTCGAGCGCCAGGACACGATCGTTGCGCGCAGGCGTGCCGGGGACCGCGTTGTTGAGGCGATAGTCGTCGAAGCCGTAAGCCGCACCGGCGTTGACGCGGATGTTGGGGCGGAGGCGGTAGTCGACATTGACGCCCAGCACCGTCGACCAGTAGCCGCTGTAGCCGCCGGAATTCGTCTCCTCGATCGTGCGCTTGACATAAGGCTTGATAAGGAGCGGCTGGTATGGGTTCCACGTGCCGGACAATCCGAACATCGCGCCCCGGATTTCGCCCAGACGTGCGTCGCGATAGTCCTGCGCGCGGAAGCCGCCGAAACCTTCAAGCTGCGTGATGCCGCCGAGATCGACGGTTGCGCCGACGACGATTTCCCAGCCAGCAGAGCTGCGCTCAAAGCCGAGATTGTCGAAGCGTGATTCGTAGCGCCGCTGGTTCAGGCCGCCCTGGATCCAGACCTCGGTACCCTCGAGGAATTCGTAACCAAACCGCAAGCTCTCGGTGAACTCGTTGCGGTTGCGGTTCTCGTTGTTGATGACCCCCGGGAGGTTCAGCGTCTTGTTGTTGGTGTACGCGAGATTTTGCCAGCGGCCGTCGAGCCGGACGAAGAACCGATTGAATTTCTGGTAGTAGCCGAGATTCACCGCCGTATCGGAGAAGCGGTTCGGCTCCCGCCCGACGAGATCGTTGGGCGTACCGCGTTCCTCGTGTCGCCGACTGAAGGACGCGCCGCCATAGACGTTCCAGTTGCGCTGGATGTCCAGGCGGCCGGTCGCGCCAAAAGAGAAATCCTGGAAGTTCTCGGCGCTGGCGCCGTGATAGAATCCGAACGAGCCAGCCGCGAACAGGTTCAACATGTGGTTGTTCCAGTTCGAGCGCAAGTCGACGCGGGGATTGACCACCGTGATGAACCTGCCGGTCCGGTTGTTGGTCGTGGCGAAGACGTTGTCGTTGTACATCTCAACCAGTTCCAGGGTCGGAAACAGAAGGAAGCCGCCAAGCCGAATACCCGGGGGATCGTAGTTCTCGCCGGGGCCGGGCTGGACGGTGCCCGGCCGGCTGGGTGTGGGCTGCTGCGCCAACGCCTGCGATGCCCAAATTGTCACCAAGACGACCGCCGAACAGCGGACCACGAAGGCGCACACCGTGTGAAGCGAGCCGAGACTCATGGCGAATACCCCGCTCATGCGGTGCCTCCCTCTTCTGCGTGAGCTGATCCTCCAGTATGGGTCGAACATCTGTCACGTAGATTTTCTGCATCGCCATGACATTGTCGCGCTCAAGTCTATCGCGGGCCGGGAATTGCGACGGTTCAACGTAACAGGCCTCATGCGGAAGCTCGGAGGAACTGGCCGAACTCAATGAGTCTGACCACGAGCGAGACGGCTTTGTCCGAGGTACGTTGTCTGCGCTTCAGCGCCACGGCTTGACCTGGATCGGGAGCTCGGCTTGTCGATAGCCGCATTCGGCGCGACCAGCGCGTGGTCGCCATGGCGGCGTCCCTGAATGACGCTGCCGCGTCCAGCGATGTCATCGATTTTTCTTCCGGGACCACCACGGTCCGCGCCTTGATCCTTGCCGTGTGCCGCAGGCTGTTGAAGGTCAGCTGAGAACCGACGCGCGGACCTTCGCGACATGTGCACGATCGGCCTGCTCAACGCTGATCCCGGGCCAGCCGGGACCGGCCTCCGCTTGGGCGACCACCAACTTGAACTCCACGCCGACCATAGATCAGCGGCTTTCCGCCTCGCGCCTATCCGTCGTGCCGAATAACTTGATCCACATTGCCTTTCCGACTACGTCTCGCACCGCGTCGGGGGCTGCGTTTCGATCGAGTTAGAGTCCGTCACGGATGTTCAGGAATAGGCCCGGGTATCTCGCCATGGGGTGAGGGTGTCTTCGTGTATAGGAAATGGCATACGAGTCTCGATTCTATATGCGGAATTGTATACACGGCTATGGCTTAACCATCTGATATTTCCAGAAGCGCTTATCTATGGGGCGTAGCCAAGCGGTAAGGCAGCGGATTTTGATTCCGCCATTCCCAGGTTCGAATCCTGGCGCCCCAGCCAACCTTCCATACGAACCATTCTCCGTTCGTATGGCCCGCGCAGATAGTGGCGCGATCTCCGGGAGTTAGGCGCTCGAATGGAGTCGCCGCCGGTGGCACCAGAGAGATCGATTGTGACCCGGTCACGGCCCAGCACGACACGAGCAACCCTGGCTGCGACTACCTCGGACGGTCTCACTGCACCGGTCAGGTTCTCCCCCGCCTCCCGGCTCCACGCCAGTATTCGATCTATGGCCAGTCCCGCGATCGCTGCCGCAGCCACGCGCGGGATCGATCCACCGGCCTGCGCCTGTCCTGCAATAGCGCCTAGCTTACTTGGTAACGACAGATGGGGCCCCGCTTCCAGGTATGGGAGGGGCTCATGAGGTTACCGCGATCATCGTAAAGCTGGCCCGTCAACAGGCTGCTGCCAGCCGCTGCGGACCGACTGGTCCCCGTTCACCTTGGCGATTGCGCTTCAGCATTGCCTGAACCTCGTCCCAGAGTGCTCTTTCAAGGATCGGCACGTGCAGTCCGGCGTGCTCTTCTCCCCGATGGACAATCCTGCCGACGTAGATCGACTTGCGCAGGAGATCGATCGCGCGAACGAAGCCGACGCAGAAGCCGTATGGCTCAGCGAGGATCGCCTGCATTGCGATCCCCGGCCCGACCTTCGCGACTCAGGCGAGGTGGCCCGCACGCAACCCGACCTGCCGCCCCAGGCACTCGAACACCGTCCGGACGATTCCGTCGGCGTCGAGCCCGGCCTTCGCATACATCGCGGCCGGACTGTCCTGATCGATGAAGACGTCGGGCAGGACCATGGGCCGGACCTTGAGCCCGCCGCCGAGCGCGTCATGCTGGCTCAGCAGCTGCAGGACATGGGATCCGAAGCCGCCGATCGCGCCTTCCTCGATCGTGACGAGGACCTCGTGCTCGCGCGCCAGGCGCAGCACGAGATCGGTGTCGAGCGGCTTGGCGAACCGCGCGTCGGCCACCGTCGTCGACAGGCCGAAGCGCGCGAGCTGCTCCGCGGCCTTGCAGCATTCGGCGAGCCTGGTCCCCAGGGAAAGCAGGGCGACGGTAGTGCCTTCGCGGACGATCCGCCCCTTGCCGATCGGCAGCGGCACGCCCTTTTCGGGCAAGGTCGCGCCGGTGCCGTCGCCGCGCGGATAGCGGAAGGCCGACGGCCGGTCGTCTATCGCCGCCGCCGTCGCCATCATATGCACGAGCTCGCACTCGTCGGCCGGCGCCATCACCACGAAGCCGGGCAAGGACGCGAGATATCCAACGTCGAACGAGCCGGCATGGGTCGGTCCGTCCGCGCCTACCAGCCCGGCGCGATCGATGGCGAAGCGCACGGGCAGGCGCTGGATCGCGACGTCATGCACAACCTGGTCATAGGCGCGCTGCAGGAACGTCGAATAGATCGCCGCGAAAGGCTTCATGCCTTCGGTCGCAAGACCGGCCGCGAACGTGACCGCGTGCTGCTCGGCGATGCCAACATCGAAGAAGCGATCCGGAAAAGCCCGCTTGAAGGCATCCAGGCCGGTGCCGCTCGGCATCGCCGCCGTGATCGCGACGATCCGGCGATCCCGGCTCGCTTCGGCGACGAGGGCATCCCCGAACACCTTGGTATAGGCCGGAGCCGAAGCCTGAGCCTTGGCCTGCTTTCCGGTCACCACATCGAACTTGACCACGCCATGGTATTTGTCCTCGGCGCTCTCGGCCGGCGCGTAGCCCTTGCCTTTCTGCGTCACCACATGGATGAAGATCGGACCGTTTGGAGCGTCGCGCGCATTGCGCAGAACCGGAAGCAGATGTCCGAGGTCGTGGCCGTCGATCGGCCCGACATAGTAGAAGCCGAGTTCTTCGAACAGCGTGCCGCCGGTCCAGAAGCTTCGTGCGAAGGTCTCCGTCTGGGCGGCACGCCGGGCCAGCCGTTTCGGCAGCTTGTACGTGACCTGCTTGGCAATCTCGCGCAGCGACAGGTAGGTGCGCCCGGACAGGACCCGCGCCAGGTAGGCAGACATGGCGCCAACGGGCGGCGCGATGGACATATCGTTGTCGTTGAGGATGACGATCAGCCGCGCATCCATCGAGCCGGCGTTGTTCATCGCCTCATAAGCCATTCCCGCCGACAGCGCGCCGTCGCCGATGACGCAGATCACGTTGTTCTTGCGGCCTTCAAGGTCGCGCGCCACAGCCATGCCGAGCCCGGCGGATATCGAGGTCGAGCTGTGCGCCGCGCCGAACGGATCATAGGGGCTCTCCGCGCGCTTGGTGAAACCCGACAGGCCACCGCCCTGGCGCAGCGTGCGTATGCGATCACGACGGCCCGTCAGGATCTTGTGCGGGTAGGCCTGGTGGCCGACATCCCAGATCAGCCGATCCGTCGGGGTGTCGAAGACATAGTGCAGGGCCACCGTCAGCTCGACGACGCCAAGGCCGGCGCCGAGGTGCCCGCCGGTAACGGAGACGGCGTCGATCGTCTCCGCCCGCAGCTCGTCGGCGAGGCGGCCGAGCTCGCTTTCGCCGAGCTGACGAAGATCCGCGGGTTCGATGATCTGGTCGAGTAGTCGGGAATTCCTGGTCATGAGGGTACCCCGCACCGATTTGACTACGCCGCCTGCCGCAGCCCGAGCGTCGACCAGATGGCGGACAGCGATGACACAAGATGGTCGATGTCGGCATCGCTGTGCAGCGGCGATGGCGTGATGCGCAGCCGCTCGGTGCCGCGGGCGACCGTCGGATAGTTGATCGGCTGCACGTAGATGCCGTAGTCCTCGAGCAGCTGGTCGCTGATGCGCTTGCAGAGCACCGGATCGCGCACCATGACGGGCACGATGTGGCTTTCGTTGCGCAGGTACGGCAAGCCCGCCGCGTCCAGGCGGCGACGCAGGCTGGCGACCCGCTGTTGTTGCTGCGCGCGTTCCGCGCCACTGACCTTGAGGTGACGGATGCTCGCCAGGGCGCCGGCCGCGCTCGCCGGTGGCAGCGCCGTGGTGAAGATGAAGCCGGAGGCGAAGCTGCGCACGAAGTCGCACAGCGCCTCGGACGCGGCGATGTAACCGCCGACGACGCCGAACGCCTTCGCCAGCGTGCCCTCGATGACCGTCAGTCGGTGACTCTGACCGTCGCGCTCCGCCACGCCGCCGCCACGCGGACCATAAAGGCCGACGGCGTGGACTTCATCGAGATAGGTCATCGCGCCGTACCGTTCGGCGACATCGCAAATCTCCTGGATCGGCGCGATATCGCCATCCATCGAGTACACCGACTCGAACGCCACGAGCTTGGGCCGCGACGGATCGAGATCAGCCAGCTTGCGCGCGAGGTCCGCCGGGTCGTTGTGCGCGAACACCCGGGTCTCGGCGCGGCTATGCCGGATTCCCTCGATCATCGAGGCGTGGTTCAGCGCATCCGACAGCACGACGCAGCCCGGCATGCGCGACGCGAGCGTGCCAAGGCTCGCCCAGTTCGACACATATCCCGACGTGAACAGCAGCGCGCTCTGCTTGCCATGCAGATCAGCAAGCTCGCGCTCCAACAGCACATGATAGTGGTTGGTACCGGCGATGTTTCGCGTACCGCCCGCGCCGGCGCCGCAACGATCGAGCGCCTCATGCATGGCGCCGAGGACCAGCGGATGCTGCCCCATCCCGAGATAGTCGTTCGAGCACCAGACCGTCACGGGCGCCTGGCCCCGGTCGCAATAGTGGGTGGCACGGGGAAAGGAGCCCGCCTGGCGCTCAAGGTCGGCGAAGACCCGGTAGCGACCTTCGGCATGCAGCCCGTCCAACTGCCGGCGGAAGAAGGCTTCATAGTTCATGGTCGTCCCCCGTTGATCGTCGGAACAGAAAAGACAAGGACAGGCTGCGTCGCGGCGATGAAAGGCTGCGGTTTCGCCATCGCGAGGTGATCATCGACCGGCTGATTCACAACGCGCGGCGAGGCCGGAGCGGCGACCATCTCAGGCTCCGCTCCTTCACCGCCGGCGACGCTGCGGCGCCTGGCGCGGAATCCGGCCCACAACCTGGCGACAGGCAGCGGCAGCACCATGAACCAATGCTCCAGAACGGCGAGCGCCAGGAGCGATGCGAGCAAAAGCTGAGCCGTCGCGTCGAACGGGCCGGTCTCCGGACTGAGCGCCGAGCGCACCAGCACGAAGACCACGATCGAGGACACCGTTACCGCCACTGGGAAAAGGTAATTCATCGACCTGATCCGGAAGTACGTCGCCACGTGTCGCAGATGATGCGGCAGCCAGTCATCGTGCAGGAAGGGCACGCCCAGGAAGAGATTCAGCTTCGCGCTGAGACGCATCGTCCAGAGGACGACAAAGGTCCAGAGTCCGACCTGGTTCGCGCCGCCAGCGGTCGCGATGACGATCGCGACGCCGAGCGCGAGCAGCTGAAGCTCATGGTATAGGATGACCCCAATGGCCGCGCCGACGCGCTTCCAGCCACCAAGACCCGCGGGACAAGGATCGATGCGCGGTCCGGCGGTAACTCCCGTGAGAAAGCAGATCTCCTGCCAGCCCCAAACGACGATCGCGCAGGCGAAGGCCGCATAGGCATTGCTCACCGTCGCGTCCATCGAGCTCGCCGACAGCCCCCAGAGCGCGGCGGCCGTCAGCAGCGTCACGCCCAGCAGACTCCAGCGATGCGTGCGCCGCGGCAAGGTCACGAGGTAAAGCACGATCCCGGTGCTGAACCACCAGACGAACAGCGCGTACAGGACAGGCAGGGCGACTTGAAGCATGGACGCCGATACCCCGCTACCAGGCCGGTTGCAGGCGGACCTGCTCCGGCAAGGGATGTCGCTTGGCGGGTAGAAGGTAGAGTCTGACGAACGTCGCCGCGACCGCCGCTGTCAGCGCCAGGCGCTTGGCGCGACCCGCGAGCCCACCCTCCGCGCGCGCCGCCGAGATCGCCTCGGACAGCCGCCAGAGACGATCGAGGCCAGCGCGAAACGCCGGGTTGTCGAGATCAAGTGTCACCGGGAAGACCTGCCGGGAGATCTCGGAGGTGATGCGGAACACCTCGAAATCGTAGTCGGTCGGATCCATCCCCAGCGCCGAGTGAAACAGCGGCCGAGAGTGGTCACGGACATACATTGTGGCGAACACGGCGAGCACGAAGAAGCGGATCCAGAGCCTGTTGACGCCGGAGAGAAGGCTCGGGTTCGCGCGCATCAGGAGCGCGAAAGCCTCGCCATGGCGGAACTCGTCGTTGCACCACTTGTCGAACCACTTGAAAATCGGATGAAAGCGGCGCTCGGGATGGCGTTCGAACTGCCGGAAGATCGTGATGTATCTCGCGTAGCCGATCTTCTCCGACAGGTAGGTCGCGTAGTAGATGAACTTCGGCTTGAAGTAGGTGTACTTCTTCACCCGCGTCAGGAAGCCGAGGTCGACGCCGATCCCGAAATCCTTGAGCGACTCGTTGATGAAGCCGGCATGCCGCGCCTCGTCGCGACTCATGTAGCTGAAGAGCTCGCGGACATCTGGATTGGTCGATCGCTTCTTGATCTCGGCATACAGAATGCAGCCCGAGAATTCCGCCGTGACCGAACTCACAAGAAATTCGATGAACTCCTCACGAAGGTCGTTTGGCAGCCGCGACAGATCCAGGTCGAAATTCTCGTTTCGAACAAAGTGCGACTTGTTGGGGTCGCGGCGCATCTCGGCAAGGAGTTCATCCCACTCGCGCCGCACGGGACCGACATCGGTGCGATCGAGCTCCTTGAAATCGGTCGTATAGAACCGTGGACTGAGAACGGTGTCCTGCCGCGCCAACTCGGTCGTGGCGTTGGAAACGGACTCGCGGAGCATGGCGGTCATCGGTGCCTCCCGATCGAGAAGCCAATTTCATAGAGGTCGGTCAGCCCGCGATAGGCGATCGAACGGACCCACAGGCGCTCGATCCACGACGAGCGCGCGATGGTGGCGACGCGTCTCACGACCATCCGCTCACCATGGGCCACCTTCATTGGCGCCGCATGAATAACCACCTGATCGCCCGGGCCAATGTCCGGCTCGCCGTCGAGATCGACGTGGGCGTGCAGGCTGTCGGCCGTATGCTCGATATCGATGGTGCAGCCGACATCGAGCGTGCGGCGCGCGTAGAGGAAGCCACCGATCATCGTGTCGTTCCCTTGCTCGCCAGAAGAGCCGCGAACGCCGCGGTGTTCGTCGGACCGAAGGCTGTCAGGTCGATGACCCGACTGGTCACCGGATCCTCGATGGTCAGCCGTCCGTCGGCCCACCGGGCCAACCGGAAGGCCGGGCCCGCACCGACGCCTTGCTGCCGCCGCTCACGCGCAAGGCCTCGCAGCGCGCCACGGATGAAACCGTTGGTGGCCGGCGCGACCACCGACACGACCTCTTCGGTGGCCACGTCGAGTATGACGATCGAGCCGTCGCGCCGGTCGGTGAAGCGCAGATCCCGGCTTTCGACGACGGCGGCATCGCTGACGACGCGCACCGTGCCCACGCCCGTCATACGAGCCACACCGGCAAGGGCGATCGAGACCGCGATCATGACCCCGGCGCCGATCAGAATGCCACGGGGGATGGGCCTGACAGTGTGGGAATGGCTCATGACTGGGCCCTCCTCACGCAGCAGCCGCCGAGGCCGGCACGACCGGCGTGGGCCGTCGATCCGGTTCGCGCGCCGCGTCTGTTATCGGCTGCCGAGCCTGGGCAGCATCGCCCGAAATGGCTTGCGCCAGGATACCCGCGACCCGCTCACAGTCGGGTACGCACCGCAGCATCGGCTGAGGATGTCGGATATGCCACGGCCGCACATGTGGCCAGAGCACCAGAAATGCCAGTTTGTAGCCCTTCATGATCGAAGCCGGGAGGTCACCGGATCCGTCGTGATGCCGCCGCATCCCGATCGACTCGATCGCCTTGAAGGGAATGTTGATCGTGATCGGCAGCGCAACGCCAATCCGCATCACGACGCGCTTGCTGGTGATCGAATAGACCGTTGTGCGCGCGATGAGCCAAGCCAGCAAGGCAAGCGGTACGACGGCGGCCAGCGTCACCGGCAGGATCCAGGCCGCGCCGACCAACGCCTCACCGAGCTTCCGATCGTCGGCCCATGCCGAGACAATCGACCAGATGGCAAGAAGGCCGAAGTACAGGACGACCTTCTTGAGGTGAAAGGCGCGAACCGCCAGCGACCGCCAGTCGGGGCCACCCTGCCAAATCAACGTCTCGCCCGCGGGCAGGTGCTCCGGCAACCCCCGGACGGGCTCGAAGTCGTAGTCGCCGCTCATAGGAGTGGCCCCAGCCTGGACGGAGTGGCGTACAGATTGCCGCTCGCATAGTAGGCGCTGATGCGATCCTCCTCACGCTTGGTGACCAGGTCGGGGTTTTTCAGCCCGGGCACGTCGGCGAACTGCGCCGCGAGGATCGACTTCACGGTCACCTGTCGACGGCCATTGATGCGCGCAAGCGTCATCGGGAGAAGGACATTGCGCGGGCCGGCGATCTCGACCTCAAGGTAGCGAATCTGAGGTTCGGTTCGATCGACCCATACATCTCGCACGGTGCCGGCCACCACGCCGTCGGCTCCGAGCACATCCATGCCAACAGGGCTATCGTCAGGGCGCGCGGCGACGTGGTCGCTCGCCACCCGCGTCGGCACGACGCTCGGATGGCCATCGATCGTTAGCTCGGGCACGTCGGCGCGCGCGGCATAGGCGGCGGGCCCGACTCCATCGACCATCGGATTGCCGGTCGGTTCGAGAGGTGCCCCAGGCCATTGACCGATCGGGGTCGCGAGGATCTCTCGGTCATCGACCTTGCCGCTGGGCGCGCTGGTGCTGCCGCCATGGGGCAGGAGGAACGTCTTGGGCGCCGGCATCGCCGGAAATCCCTGCACCGTGATAAGGCCGGAGCGATCGGACTCCAGCGGGTATCCTTCGCGTTTGTCCTCACGGCGCAGATAGAAGATGAGACCGGCGAGGAATAGCCAGAACATGTAAAGGGTGACCAATGTGAGGTCGATGGAGCCGATGATGGAGCCTTGCATGACGGAAGACCTCCCGACGGATTGAAGCTAGCCAGGCATCTCGGCGAGGCCGAACCTGGATGAACCACCTTGCCGCCGCTCCCGGTTCCGGCGGCTGGCGAGCGGACCCAGCGCGACGAGAGCGCAGAACAAGAGAGCAATCTCAATATGGTAGACGACGCTGTAGCCGACTGACGGGCCAGCCATCGCCGGACCAAGCGTACCGTTCGCGGCGAGAGCGGAAATCACATCGCGCACGAGGCCACCCAAGGCGATTCCAATGCCGGCCGCCGACGCCTGGACGGCACCCCAGGCGCCGAGGATCAGCCCGCCCTGACCGTCGCGCGCCAAGTCCATGACCGCTGTCAGGGTCCCGACCGCGAAGAGGCCACCACTGAAGCCGATGAGCGTCGTGCCGAGCAGAAACAGGAGCAAGGACCCGAGTGGCGCGGCGAATATCACCAACGAGAACGCGACGATGCCCAAGACCGCGCCGTAGCCTGCCAGCCGATAGGCGCCGATACCGCGCGCAAGCAGCCTCGACGCCAATGCGAGGCCAGCCAAGGTTCCAGCTGCAAGGAACGCCGTGAGTGCTGTGGTCTCGCCGACCGACATCTTGAGGACCTCGCCCCCGTAGGGCTCGAGAAGGATATCCTGCATGCTGAACGCGGCCGTCCCCAGCCCGACGGCAACCAACGAGCGCGCCGAAAGCCCTTTGGCACGTAGCGACTTCAACGCATCGCGGAAAGCTGGACGCTCGCGATCCGGCAAGGTGACCGACGGCCTTCTGGGTTCCTGCTTCCAGAGCGCGATCGCATTGAGCACGAAGGTGATCAGCGCGGCGCCCTGGATGACCTGGATCAGCCGAATCTGGTCGAAGTCCGCAAGCGCCGCGCTGAACGCCAGAGAGCTGCCGACCATGCCGACCAGCGACAGGACATAAAGGAACGCCACGACGCGCGGACGCGATTCATCCGGTGCGAGATCAGTCGCCAGCGCCAATCCGGCCGTCTGCGTCGTATGCAGCCCCGCGCCGACGAGGAGAAACGCCAGCGCGGCGCCCGCCTGCCCGATCCACGCCGGACCGTGGGTGTCACCAGACAGGACCAGCAGCGCGAACGGCATGATGGCGAAGCCACCGAACTGCAGCATGGTGCCCAGCCAGATGTAGGGCACGCGCCGCCAACCGAGGAAAGAGCGATGCGTGTCCGACCGGAAGCCCACAAGTGCCCGCAGCGGTGCGAACATCAGCGGCAGAGAGATCATCAGCGCCACGAGCCAGGTCGGCACCTGAAGCTCGACGATCATGACCCGGTTCAGTGTGCCGTTGAGCAGCACCACCGCCATGCCGACCGACACCTGGAACAACGACAAGCGCACCAGTCGCCCAAGGGGCAGCTCGACCGTCGCCGCATCGGCGAACGGAAGGAATCGCGGCCCGAGCGCGATCCATATCCGAGCCATCCTCTGGTTGATCTGAGTCATGCCGGCAGAACCTCCATGGCTTGGGAGGTATAGAAACCGCTGGCGATCCGCTGCGTCCGCGCGGCCCGCCACGAGCCCACCGCCGAGTCGTCACCGATACGTCGGTGGATCACTCCGGCGGCAATCGGTTCGATCGCGGGCGCGCGATCGCCGCGCGGAAAGCAGCGACCGACAGCGTGCATCAAGGCAAGCGCGGGGGTCCGCGGCGCGAAGGTGAAGATCAGGGAGCGATCGGTGCGCTGCGCCAGACTGCCGATCGCGCGCACCATGTCATCGGCACGATAGTGTATCAGCGAGTCCATGGCGACGACGTGGTCGAAGCGTCCGAGCGACGTGCCCAGCATGTCACCCACGGCGAAGCGGACGGACCCGGCCATCGGACCTGGCATCATGCGCTCCTGCGCCAAACCGACCAGAGTCGGCGACAGGTCTACCGCGACGACCTCGGCCCCCCGCCGCGCCAATTCGACCGCCAGCGCCCCCGTACCGCACCCGGCGTCGAGTACCCGTCTGCCGCGCAGATCGACGGGCAGCCATTCGAGAATCGTGGCGCGCATCCGGTCACGCCCAGCCCTGACCGTGGCGCGAATCCGTCCGACCGGCGCATCCGACGTCAGCCTCGACCAGGCGTCGACGGCGGTGCGATCGAAGTAGGCTTCGATCTGACTACGACGCTCGGTGTAGGATGCGGAATCCATCAGTCGAACCCCAGCAGATCGAAGATGTCGCGATCCTTCATTGGCGCGACGAGAAGCGGCTCGGTTCCCGCCCACAGCGTCGCGGCGAGGCGCAGATACTCCTGCTGGACAGCCCGTACCTCGGGCGAGTCCTCCATCTCGAACAGCGTCGACTTCTTGAGGCGACTGCGGCGAAAGACGTCGTGATCCGGGAAATGGGCGATCGTCTTCATGCCGACCGCGTCGTTGAACTTCTGGATCTGGTCGGTGTCGGCGCTACGGTTGGCGATCACGCCGGCGACCCGAACCTGGTAGTTCTTCGATTTCGCCTGGATCGCGGCGATGATGCGGTTCATCGCGAAGATCGAGTCGAAGTCGTTGGCCGCCACGACGAGGGCACGGTCCGAATGCTGTAGCGGCGAAGCGAACCCGCCACAGACGACATCGCCGAGCACGTCGAAGATCACCACATCGGTGTCGTCGAGAAGGTGATGCTCCTTGAGCAGCTTCACCGTCTGTCCGACGACATAACCGCCGCAACCGGTGCCGGCGGGCGGCCCGCCCGCCTCGACGCACATCACGCCGTTGAAGCCCTCGTAGACGAAATCCTCGATGCGCAGCTCCTCGGCGTGGAAGTTCACCTGCTCCAGGACATCGATGACGGTCGGCACCAGCCGCTTGGTCAGTGTGAACGTAGAGTCGTGCTTGGGGTCGCAACCGATCTGCAGGACACGCTTGCCAAGCTTGGAGAAGGCCGCCGACAGGTTCGACGATGTCGTGCTCTTGCCGATGCCGCCCTTGCCGTAGACCGAAAAGACCTTGGCGCTGCCGATCGTCATGTTGGGATCGAGCTGAACCTGCAGGCTGCCCTCGCCGTCCGGCGGCCGGCTGCGACGCCCTTCGGCATCGGCCCTTGGCTTGAGAACTACCGTCATGCCGCCACCTCTCGTTCGACAACACCCTCGAGCCGGTCCTCAAGCTCGGCGCCGGCCTCGCGCAACGCCGACAGGACGTGCTCGTCCGGTGTCCAATACTTGCGGTCGTTGGCTTCGAGCAGACGGCTGGCCACCCTCGCCGAGGCTGTCGGATTGAGCCGGGCGAGCCGGTCGCGCATCTGCGGATCGAGCATGAAGGTCTGCGTCAGCTGCTGGTAAACCCATGGCGCGACCTGACCCGTCGTCGCCGACCAGCCCATCGTGTTGGTGACGTGCGCTTCGATCTGCCGAACGCCTTCGTAGCCGTGCTTCAGCATGCCCTCGTACCATCTCGGATTGAGCATGCGCGTGCGGGTCTCGATCGCGACCTGTTCCGAGAGTGAGCGAATGGTTCCGTCGCCGCTCGTCTGGTCGCTGATGTACACGGGGGCGGCCTCGCCACCTTTCGCGCGACGCACGGCGCGGCTGATGCCGCCCAGCGTGTCGAAGTAGTGGTCGATCGACGTCACACCCAACTCGACCGATTCAAGGTTCTGATAGGCGAGGTCGACGTCCGCCAGCACGCTCTCAAGCAGCGCCGTGTGCTTGACCGGGCGACCTGACCTTCCGTAGGCGAACCCCTTGCGCTTGGCGAAGGCGTCGGCGAGCTCGTCCTCGTTCTCCCACCGCCCGCTGTCGACGAGAAGATTGACGTTCGAGCCGTAAGCGCCTTCGGCGTTGCCGAACACACGCAAGGCGGCGGTTTCCAGATCGCAGCGGTGCTGCGCCTGATAACGTAGCGTGTGCTTGCGCACGTAGTTCGTGTCGGGCGATTCGTCCGCCGACGCGGCGAGGAACGAGGCTTCGGCCAGAAGCTTCGTCTGCAGCGGCAGTAGATCGCGGAAGATTCCCGACAGGGTCACGATCACGTCGATGCGCGGACGACCGAGTTCGGCCAGCGGGATGAGTTCGGCGCCGGCCAGGCGCCCGAAGCTGTCGAATCGCGGCCGCGCGCCGATGAGGGCCAGCGCCTGGCCGATCGGACCGCCTTCGCTCTTCAGATTGTCGGTGCCCCAGAGCACGAGCGCGATCGACTCGGGAAAAGGCAACCCATCGTCACGATGCCGATCGAGCAACCTCGCCGCCTGGCGCGCGCCGTCGGCCACTGCGAACGCGCTCGGAATGCGGAAGGGGTCGAAGCCATGCACGTTGCGACCGGTTGGCAGGATGGCGGGCGTCCGCAGCAGATCGCCACCCGGCGCCGGGCGCACGAAGGCTCCGTCGAGCGCGTGCACGATGGCGGGCGTCTCGTGGTCCTCGCGCAGCAATCGGTCGGTCGACGCGAGTTCGCGCAGCATCGCGGCAGCGCCGTCGTCGCCGCGTCTGCCCGCCGCCGCCAGCGCCGCTTCCGGAGAGGCGCCGCGGACGATTGCTTCGATAATCGGCCGATCGGGGTGCGCGCCATGCGATGCCTCGGCTACCGAGAGCAGCATGTCGACGCGTTCCTCGATCGTCGGCGCTTCGCCAACGACGTGCAGTCCGTGCGGGATAAGCGTCGTCTCGAGCTCGAGCACTTTGCGGCCGAGCTCCGCCACATCGATGCCCCTCTCCGGGCTCGGCTCGGCGGTCGTCAGATCGAGCGCGGCCGCCTGCGCGTGGACCAAGGCTGCCAGTTCATGGCGTTCGCCATCCGCCTCCGGCGGCAAAGCCCGCCAGCGGTCGATCGACGCCTTGAGGTCGATCAGGCCACGATAGAGGCCGGCCTGGGCAACTGGCGGCGTCAGGTAGCTGATCAGAGTGGCCGCGGCACGGCGCTTGGCGATGGTGCCTTCGGACGGATTGTTGGCCGCATAGAGATAGAAGTTCGGCAGATCACCGATCAGCCGGTCGGGCCAGCACGCCCCCGACAGCCCGGTCTGCTTGCCGGGCATGAACTCGAGCGCGCCATGGGTGCCGAAATGCAGCACCGCGTGCGCCCCGAAATCCTCGCGGATCCAGCGATAGAACGCTGAAAAAGCATGGGTCGGCGCGAAGCCCTTCTCGAACAGAAGGCGCATCGGATCGCCTTCGTATCCAAACGCCGGCTGGATGCCGACGAAGACATTGCCGAAGCGTTCGCCCAGAACGAACAGCGACGCGCCGTCGCTTTGCTGGCGCCCCGGCGCGCTACCCCATTGCTGCTCGATCTCTCGCAACCATCGTTCGCGCCGGACATGGTCACTGGCCGGAATCCGCGCGTGGACATTCGCCAGAGAGCCGAAACGCGCGGCGTTGCCGCCGATCACGGCCTGTCGCAATGCGTCGGCGTCGGCGGGAAGATCGACCGCGTAACCCGCCTGCTTGAGGGCTACGAGAGTCCGATGGAGCGACTCGAAGACCGCGAGATGCTGCGCCGTTCCGATGTTTCCGCCATTGGGCGGAAAGCAGAAGATCGGGATAGCGAGCTTGCGATCGGCGCGCGCGGTGCGTCGCAGGGCGACCAGCTTCTCGACCCTGGCGGCGAGCATGTCCGCGCGCTCGGGGTGGACGCGCATGTCGTAGCCGGATTCGCCCGGGCGTCCGGCCGAGCGCCCGCCGAACACCATCGGACCTGTCGATCCATCAAGTTCCGGAATCGCGACCATGATCGTCGATTCCACCGGTAACAGACCGCGATCGGAACCCTCCCATTGCTCGACCGTCTGAAATTCGAGGGGATGCGCCGCGATATACGGCACGTCGAGGGCCGCCAGCATCGCCTCGGCGGCCTTGGCGTCGTTGTAAGCCGGCCCGCCAACGAGCGAGAAGCCGGTCAGGGAAACGAGCGCGTCGATGGTCGGGCGGCCCTTGGCCGTGAAGAATTGTTCGACGGCCGGCCGCACATCAAGACCGCTGGCGAACGCTGGTATAACGCGCAGGCCGCGCGCCTCCAGAGCCGAGATCACGCCATCATAGTGGCCGGCGTTTCCGGCCAGCAGATAGGAGCGCATGACCAGCAGCCCGACGGTGCCCCGACAATGACGCGGCGCCGCGGGAAGCCTGTCGACGCGGTCGGCTATCCGACCCTTCATCGCGGGATGATAGACGCCGATATCAGGATACTCCGCCGGAGCGGCAGCCTTCACCGAGCCGCGCAGGCCGCGGCGCGGACCGTCGGCATAACGCTCGACGAGTAGCCGAACCATATTGGCGATGTTGGAGTCGGATCCGGCGAGCCAGTACTGCAGCGTCAGGAAGTACGCGCGCAGATCCTGCGCCGTACCCGGAAGGAACCGCAGCAGCCGCGGCAGCCGCCGCAGCATCTTCATCTGGCCGTGCCCGCTCGAGCCAGCGCCCTTGCGGTTGCCGCGCAAGCGCTTGAGCCAGGAGAGCGCCCCCAGAGCCTCGCCCGACATGCTGAACTTGCCGATCCGCGTCAGCCGGACCACCTCGCCCGCCGACATGCAGCACACCATGGCATCGCACTTGTCCCGACGTTCCATGAGCGCGGGCAGGACGGCGCGGATGTGATCGTCGAGGAACAGCATGGTCGCGATGATGATGTCGGCCTTGGCGATCGCCGACAGGCATTCGCCGAGCGCGGCGTCGTCAGAGCCCCATTCGTCGGCGGCGTGGATGGCGAGGTCGAGACCCGGCAGTTCTTGGCGCATCGATGCCGACGCGCGCGTCACCGCGCCGGACAGGTGACTGTCCATCGTCAGGATGACGACGCTGACAGGCGTCGGGTCAGCGACCGAAATGCGCTTTGGCATCGTACAAGGTCTCGATCGTGATGGTTGCCACGCCACGTTCGCCGGCAAAGCGTTCGGTGTTTCGCCGCGCCTTGCCCCGTACGAAGAACGGGATCTTCTTCAGCTCTCGTTCCGCCTCGGATGTCCAGGGAAGGGCTTGCCCGAGACCGGTCGGGGCGACCGGCGTCACCGCTTCGGGTTCCCGCGCCTCGGTCAGGTCGCCATGTTCCGACCCCAGATGCGAGGGCGCGGCGCCGTCGTGGAACTCGAAGTCTTCGCGGAACATCGTCAGCAGATGCTCCTCGAGGCCCATCATCAACGGATGGATCCAGGCGTCGAAGATCACGTTGGCGCCCTCGAAGCCCATCTGCGGCGAGTAGCGGGCGGGAAAGTCCTGAACGTGTACCGGCGACGAAATGACTGCGCAGGGGATACCGAGGCGCTTGGCGATGTGCCGCTCCATCTGGGTGCCCAGAACCAACTCGGGACGCAGTTCAGCGACGCGAGCCTCGACCTCCAGGTAGTCGTCGGTGATCAGCGCCTCGAGACCGAGCTCGTCCGCTGCCGCGCGAACCTCGCGCGCGAACTCCCTGCTGTATGTCCCCAGGCCGACCACGGAGAAACCGAGCTCACGCGTCGCCACGCGGGCCGCGGCCACGGCGTGCGTGGCGTCGCCGAAGATGAAGACGCGTTTGCCGGTGAGGTAGGTTGAGTCGACGGACTTCGAGTACCATGGCGAACGCGAGCCGGAGTCTTCGAGCACCGATGTCGGATCGTGGCCAATCAGGGCTGCGACCTCCGCGATGAACTCCCGTGTCGCGCCGTCGCCGATCGGTACCGTCTTCACGGTGGGCATGCCGAACGATTTCTCGAGCCAGGACGCGACCGCCATCGCGATCTCGGGGTAGAGCACGACATTGAAGTCGGCGTCGGCAAGACGGGCGATATCCGAGGGGCTCGCCCCGAGCGGCGCCACGACGTTGACGCCAACGCCCAGGCGCTCCAACAACCCGGTGATTTCGCGAACGTCGTCGCGATGCCTGAAGCCCAACGCGGTCGGCCCGAGCAGATTGCAGAGCGGCTTCGCGCCAGCCGTTCGCCGGTTCGCGCCGGCGCCCGCCTCGGGCGGGCGGACGAGCGCGCGGGCGATCCGATAGAACGTCTCGGACGCGCCCCAGTTCTCCTTCTTCTGATACGCCGGCAACTCGAGCGGAATGACCGGGATCGGCAGGCCGACGGCGCGCGCCAGGCCACCTGGATCGTCCTGGATGAGTTCGGCGGTGCACGACGCGCCAACCAGCATGAGCTCCGGACGGAAGCGCTCGAAGGCGTCGCTCACTGAATCCTTGAACAGCGTGGCGGTGTCGCCACCGAGATCGCGAGCCTGGAACGTCGTGTAGGTGACGGGCGGCCTGCGGTCACGACGTTCGATCATCGTGAACAGGAGATCGGCGTACGTATCGCCTTGCGGCGCGTGCAGAACGTAGTGGACGCCGCGCATCGCCGTGGCGATTCGCATCGCACCGACATGGGGAGGAGCCTCGTATGTCCAGACCGTCAGCTGCATCGCTAGGCGCTCAACTTCAGGCGTCGTTGGAGGGGGCGTGCGAACAGCTCCGCCAAGTCGGCCGCCTGTTCGTAACCTTGGATCGGCGTGAAGATCAGCTCGATAGACCACTTCGTGGTCATGCCCTCCGCTTCCAGGGGGTTGGCGAGACCGAGGCCGCAAACGACGAGGTCCGGTTTGGCGGCGCGGCATCTGTCGAGCTGGTTGTCGACATGCTGGCCTTCGATCACCGCCGTGCCCGGCGGCAACAGATCGAGCTCCAGCGCCATCAGATGCCGGTTCAGATAGGGCGTGCCGACCTCGACGAGCCGCATCGCGAGCTCGCGGGACAGGAAGCGCGCGAGTGGCACTTCGAGCTGGGAGTCGGGAAAGAAGAACACGCGTTTGTCGCGAAGCTCTCCCTGGTACCGCGCCAGCGCCCTGCGCGCACGTTCACGGCTGATGGCCGTCACCGAGTCGAACAGCGCGGCGTCGACGTTCCAGGCGGCGGCGGCGGCGGCGAGCCATTGCGTCGTACCCTCGACGCCGATGGGGAACGGCGCCGGAATACGAACGGCGCCGCGGCGCTCCAGGGCCTTGGCCGTGTCGGTAAGGAAGGGCTGCGCGAGAATAAAGCGCGTTTTCGGCCCGATCGCCGGCAGGTCCGCCGCGCGGCGCGCCGGCAGGAAACTCACAGGCGAAATCCCGAGCTGCCGAAACAGCCGCCCGAACTGATCTTCGACGACATCGGCGAGAGCCCCCACGACCAACAGCGCCGGCGGCACGTCCGCAGCCGCGTCCGGCAGTTCCGGAACAAGCGACGCGAGGCAGGCATCCTCGCCCTGCGTAAAGGTCGTCTCGATACCGCTCCCCGAATAGCTCAGGATTCGCACTTCAGGCGAAACACGGCGGGAGAGCCGTGTCGCCGCCCGCGCGAGGTCCAACTTGATGACTTCCGAAGGGCAGGAGCCGACAAGAAAGAGCAGCCGGATGTCTGGCCGCCGCTCGAGCAGTCGCGTGACGACCCGGTCAAGCTCGTCGTTCACGTCGGCGAGGCCCGCCAGATCGCGTTCTTCGATGATCGCCGTTGCGAACCTCGGTTCGGCGAAGATCATCACACCGGCAGCCGACTGGATGAGATGGGCGCAAGTGCGCGAGCCGACGACGAGAAAGAACGCGTCCTGTATCTTGCGGTGAAGCCAAATGATGCCGGTCAGGCCACAGAAGACCTCGCGCTGGCCGCTTTCATACGAAACGACAGGACCGTCACCGGGCGCCGGCGAATTCCGTGGTCCGGTGACGGCGGGGGTCATCTGGCGATTCCCGTCGAAGTCAGGCCGCTTCGCGTAGCCCCGCTCTGCAGACGCGCCGTCCGCAGTTTCAGAAGGAACTGGGTCGCGTTAACCAGGTAGGAAGCGTAAGCCAGAAGCGCGATCGTCATCTGAAGCGGCACGTCGGCGTCGAACGCGAGGGCGAAGAGGTAGGCGGTATGCAGCGCCAACACGCCGATGCTGACAACGTCTTCCCAGAAGAACGGCCGGGCGAAAAGATACCGGCCAAAAACCTCCCGCTCCCAAATTGAGCCGGTAACCATGATCGCGTAGAGGATCAGCGTCTTGGCGACGATCGACGTCGTGGCGGCGAACAGTCCCTCGCCCGTCGATAGGTAGAAGACGACCAACCCGAGACTAACCAGAAACACCGCGAACTGAACGGGCGCCAGGACGCCCTGCACGGTCGTCCACGGTGAGGCGTCCCGACGGCGGCGTTCTTCTGCCGTGTACAGCGGGGGTGGGTCTTGCGCTAGGCCCCTCGGAGCGGGGTGCGCGACCGAACTCGTGCCGGCGACCGTTGCCCACGGCGCGCAATCGAATTTATCCACAAATCTGTCAACAATGACAAACCAAGCGTACGAGTGACTTGACACATTGGATTTTGGACACTCGGATGTTGGCCGGGAAGCGCGCAACGATGATGAGGCGGCCGCATCGTCCGATATTCGAGAGTTTCTGGTCTCTTTCGTTGTCTGATGCATTGCGCAACTCCTGACGCGAATGCCTTCGTTGATAGAAAGCCTAGGTCGCTGTTCGAGGAGTGTCAACCTAGATCAACGTAAACTTCAGTTGACGATCACATGGAAGTGGATTTAGCCTTCTGGGAGGGAGCAGTCCATGACAGGTCATTTGAGAGAACGACTTGAGATGCGGGGCTTCGAACTCGAGTCGACCGGTCTCGGCCAAGATGACAGCCAGGCGGGAATCGCCGGGCTGAACTCGCCGCCGAGGAAACAGCGGGAACGGCGACTCATTAAGCCGGCGCACGATGTGGCCAGCGTGGTCGAGTTGGAGATCATCCCGCGGCTTGTCTCAGCCATCCGTAGTGTCAGGACCCCAGCGAGCATCGACGCGAAGGCCGCGACCACGGAGGTCGACGACTTCGCAAGACTGGTTCTGGGCGGCAGCGTTGCCGAGGCGTGTAGCCGGGTCGAAACGATGCGCTCACAAGGCCTGTCGCTGGAGCAGATTTATCTCGATCTGATAGAGCCGGCGGCGCGGCGGATGGGGGACTACTGGAAGGACGACGTTTGCGACTTTGTCGCTGTAACGCTCGGCACTCTGCGACTGCAGCAGATCCTCCACGAGTTCGGCCTGGCGTTTCGTGGAGAGGTCAAGCCCCGCGAGCACGGTCATCGCGTGCTATTGGTGCCGGCCCCCGGGGAAGAGGCCAGTTTCGGGCATTTGATCTTCGGTGCGTTCGGACTCGTGCTGGCCGCCGAGTTCCTCAGGCGGGACGGCTGGGACGCCTATCTGGGCTGCTCGGCATCGGGCGCCGAAACCGTGGGTATCGTCCGCCGCGAATGGTTCGACGTCGTCGAAATCTCGCTCACTCTCGAGTCGCATCTCGACGATCTTGCGGCTGGAATCCGACAGATCCGCAGGGCGTCGCGAAACAGGACGATCGGCGTGATCGTCAGCGGCCCCGCGTTTCGCGACCATCCCGAGAACATCACATCCGTCGGAGCCGACATGTCGGCGACCGACGGACGAGACGCCGCAATTCAAGCCGACAACCTGATGGAACTACAACGACGAAAACGACCCTAATCCGTTCGTGGCGGGCGAGCGACCCACACAGATACCAGTCGACACAACCGGTGCGTGACAAGGACCGGGACAAGGAAAGTCGGGAGGAGTGCGGCTCTGGCGAAGAAGGATCATGTCTCTCGTGAAGGCTTTCAAGGCCCCGAAGAGGTTTCTTGCCCAACTCGACGCGGATGCTGTTGCGGCGATTGTCGCGGCGGCGGCGGACGTCGCGATGGTCGTCGACCAGTCGGGCGTTATCCGGGATATCGCGTTCAACAATGACGAGTTCGCGCATAGCTTCGCGGGGGTCTCCAGGTGGCCCGGCAGCACCTGGGTCGATACCGTAGCGTCCGATAGCCAAGGGAAGGTTGAACAGATCCTGCGGGAAGCGGCCTCGGGGCAGGCACCGCGTTGGCGTCACGTAAACTATCGCGGATCGGCAGAGGCGGCCCCCCTGCCGGTGTTGTGCTGCGCGGTTCGCGTCGACAAGCAAGGGCTTCTGGTCGTCTTCGGACGGGACTTGCGGTCCGTCTCCGCCTTGCAGCAGCAGCTTGTGGACGCACAGCAATCGATGGAGCGCGACTATTCCAGACTCCGTCACGTCGAGACCCGCTATCGGCTCCTGTTTCAGATCTCTTCCGAGCCCGTGTTGATCGTCGACGTCTCCACTCTGAAGATCATCGAATCGAACCCCGCCGCCAGCCATCTGTTCGGCGCGATCGGAAAACGCCTCGTGGGCCGTCCGTTCATCTCGGCATTCGACCGAGACAGCACCCAAACGATCCAGAGTTTTCTCGCGGGCGTGCGGGGCGCGGGGAGGACGGATTCGACCAAGGCGAAGCTCCAGGGCGTCGAAGGCGAGGTCATGGTCTCGGCGTCTCTGTTCCGACAGGACAAAGCCTCGCTGTTCCTCGTGCGGCTCGAGGCGGCGCAAAACGCCGATGCGTCTTCGACGCTGTCGGCGACCAAGGCGATGCTCGTCAAGCTAGTCGAGAGCGCGCCTGACGGTTTCGTCGTAACCGACCTAGAAGGCCGGATCCTGGCGGCCAACGAGGCCTTTCTCGAGATGGCTCAGCTCGCCAACGAGAAACAGGCGGTTTCGGAGTCGATCGAACGCTGGCTCGGCCGATCGGGCGTCGATCTCGGCGTACTGATACTGAACCTCAAACAGAGGGGAACCGTACGATTGTTCGCGACGACGCTGCGTGGCGAACACGGCGTCCAGTCGAATGTCGAGATATCGGCGGTCTTGGTGAAGAACGAAGACGGGCAACGCTTGGGCTTCACGATCCGCAACGTCGGCGGAAGACTGAAGCCAGAGCCACCGATGCCCCGGGGGCTGCCACATTCGGTCGAACAGCTGACAGCGTTGGTCGGACGCGTGTCGCTGAAAGAGCTCGTCCAGGAGGCCACTGATCTTATCGAGCGTCTCGCGATCGAGGCGGCGCTGCAGCTGACACGCGACAACCGCGCGTCGGCCGCCGAGATCCTCGGCCTCAGCCGCCAGAGCCTGTATGTCAAGCTGCGCAGGTACGGGCTCGCGCCAGCCGTCCATAGCGAAACGCACGATTGAGGCGATCTATGGCTCGGCCCCAGGCATCCGCGGTGCTGGAACTCCTGAAGCCGGTGACCTGGTTTCCGCCGATGTGGGCCTTTGCTTGCGGAGTCGTTTCGGCGGGCCCCTTCACGGCCGACAAGTGGCCGGCGATCGTCGGCGGTGTGCTGTTGGCCGGTCCGCTGGTTTGCGCGACCAGTCAGGCGGTTAACGACTGGTTTGATCGTGACGTCGACACCATCAACGAGCCGCACCGACCGATTCCCTCGGGCCGCATCCCTGGAAACTGGGGGCTTCGCATAGCCATCATCTGGACCGCGCTCTCATTGGCCGTCGCCGCGCTTCTGGGAACCTACGTGTTCGTCGCGGCGGTCGGCGGTCTCGCACTAGCCTGGGCGTATAGCGCCCCACCGCCACGCCTGAAGCAGAACGGTTGGTGGGGTAACGCCGCATGCGCCGCGTGCTACGAGGGCCTCGCCTGGCTAACCGGCGCTATGGTCGCGACAGGCGGGGCCGCGCCGGACGGACGCTCGGCCGCGCTGGCCATCCTCTACAGCGTGGGCGCGCATGGAATCATGACGCTGAACGACTTCAAGTCGATCGACGGCGACAGCCGCATGGGTATCGGCTCTCTCCCCGTGCGGCTCGGCCCGACGAACGCAGGACGCGTCGCCTGCGCGTTCATGGCGGGCTCGCAGATCGCGGTGGTCGGACTGCTTGCGGCATGGGGATACTTGCCTCATGCGGCGACGATCGCCGCTCTTCTCGCAGTTCAGCTGTTTCTGATGAAACGTCTGCTCGACAATCCGCGTGAGCGGGCGCCCTGGTACAACGCGACCGGCGTGACACTTTACGTGATCGGCATGCTGATAAGCGCTTTTGCCATACGACCCGGCATCGCGGGGGGGACATGACAGCCGAGTCCCTGGCATGGTTGGGTATCGTTCGCCTCGGTCTGGTCCAGACGGCGTTGGGCTCGGTCGTCGTTCTCACCACGTCGACACTCAACCGCATCATGGTGGTCGAGTTGGCTTTGCCGGCGATGTTGCCCGGCTTTCTTGTCGGGCTCCACTACGTGCTACAGGTCTTCAGGCCCCGGCTTGGCCATGGATCCGATGTCGGGGGGCGACGCACGCCGTGGATCATCGGTGGTATGGCGCTTCTTTGCGTCGGCGGCGCCACGGCATCCCTGGCCACAGCGTGGATGAGTTCGAACCTTGCGGCGGGCATCGTGCTTGCCATCGTCGCGTTCTTGCTGATCGGTATTGGCGTCGGCGCGGCCGGCACTTCGCTTCTCGTGCTCCTTGCCAAGCGAACCGATGAGCGCCGCCGCGCCGCCGCGGCGAGTATTGTCTGGATCATGATGATCGGTGGCTTTGTTATCACCGCCATGGTCACGGGACAGCTGCTCGATCCGTTCTCCCCTGCACGGCTTGTCTGGGTCGCCACCGCTCTGTCGGCGGCGGCGTTCGCCCTTTCGGTCCTGGCGGTTTGGCGGATCGAGCCGGACTACGCGCGCCCAAGCGGAGACGAACGCTTCGCGAGCGATCCGCAACCATCATTTCGCGCTGCCATGTTGGACGTCTGGTCGGAGCCGCGGGCGCGACGGTTCGCCGTGTTCGTGTTCCTCTCCATGATCGCATACAGCGCCCAGGATCTGATCCTCGAGCCATTCGCCGGCCTCGTCTTTAGCCTGACACCAGGCCAGACCACGCAGCTATCCGGTATTCAGAATGGTGGTGTGCTGACCGGGATGCTGCTTGTCGCGATCTTTAGCAGCGGCATTGGCGTTCCACGCATCGGTTCTCTGAGGTCTTGGACAATCGGTGGTTGCCTCGCATCTGCAGTGGCTTTGTGCCTGCTGGCGACAAGCGGCGTCGTCGGACCGCCATGGCCGCTCCGACCGACAGTTTTCGCGCTGGGTGTCGCCAACGGTGTCTACGCGATCGCGGCGATCGGCTCGATGATGTCGCTGGTCGGCGCGGGACGCGCCAATCGCGAGGGCGTGCGGATGGGTCTGTGGGGTGCCGCGCAGGCGATCGCCTTCGGAATGGGCGGGCTGCTCGGGACTCTCGCGAGCGACGTCGCTCGCTACCTGCTTGATTCGGCAGCGGACGCCTACGCCGTTGTCTTCATCTGCGAGGCCGCGTTGTTCGTCTTGTCGGCCGTCCTCGCGACCCGCGCGGCCACGGCGTTGACCAGCTCGTCTCACACAATGCGGCAGGACAAGGCGACACCTTTCGTCGGCCCGCTGAAAGAAGGGCGATCGGCATGACCCAGTCGACTGTATATGACGTCGTCGTTGTCGGTGGCGGGCCCGCCGGAGCCACTGCCGCAACCGAACTCGCGCGACAGGGACGCAGTATCCTGCTGCTGGACAAGGCCGGCAGGATCAAGCCCTGCGGTGGCGCGATACCGCCCCGGCTTATCCGCGACTTCGCGATTCCCGATCATCTGCTCGTGGCGAAGGCGGCGGGCGCACGTATCGTTTCGCCTTCCGATCGCCGCGTCGACATGCCGATCGAAAATGGCTTCGTGGGCATGGTCGATCGGGACGTGTTCGACGAGTGGCTGAGAAATCGCGCCGCTCTCGCTGGCGCCACGCGCATGGCCGGCAAGTTCGAAAGTGTGATCGGTCGCAAGGACGGCTTGATTGAGATCGAGTATCGCTGCGGGAGGTCTGGCGACGAGCCGGCAGGTACCGCCCGCGTCCTCGCCCGGGCCATCATAGGTGCCGATGGCGCGAACTCCGCCGTCGCCAAACAGTGCGTCCCGGGGGCCGAGCGCGTACCCTACGTCTTTGCCTACCATGAGATCGTGCGCTCACCTGCCGGGATCTCGGCGGATTTCGATGGCAGCCGTTGCGATGTCTACTACCGAGGTTCGCTATCGCCTGACTTCTATGGCTGGGTTTTCCCTCACGGCGATACCACGAGCGTGGGCACGGGGTCGGCTCACAAGGGTTTCTCCTTGCGAGGCGCTGTCGGCGAACTGCGCAAATGCGCAGGGCTGGAGGGCGCGGAGACGCTGAGGCGCGAAGGCGCGCCTATCCCGATGCGCCCACTGCGACGCTGGGATAACGGCAGGGACGTGTTACTCGCGGGTGACGCGGCGGGCGTCGTCGCACCCGCCTCCGGCGAGGGCATCTACTATGCCATGGCATGCGGCCGGTTCGCCGCAGAGGCCGTGGACGCATTTCTCGAGACCGGCGACGCGCGCGAACTGCGCAAGGCACGCAAGGAATTCATGAAACTGCATGCCCGAGTGTTCTGGGTGCTCGGAATCATGCAGCGATTCTGGTATCGGAGCGATCGCCGTCGCGAGCGATTCGTCAGCATCTGCGGCGATCCCGATGTCCAGAAACTGACCTGGGAAGCCTACATGAACAAGAAGCTGGTTCGTGCGCGACCGGTCGCCCACATGAGAATCTTCTTCAAGGATCTGGCACATCTTTTTGGGCTCGTGCGCCCTTGACGGCCAAGCGATCTAGTCGCCGTCTATTGCCCTTCATCGCGGGCGCGGCGGCGGCCGTCGCCCTGGCGGGGCTGGGCGCGACCATGACCGACCTCGGACCTTGGTATCAGAACCTGCGCAAGCCCGACTGGCAGCCGCCGGACTGGCTATTCGGGCCGGCGTGGACCGTCATTTTTGGCCTGACAGCGCTCTCCGGGATCGTGGCCTGGAACACCGCGCCGGATCGGCGCACCCGTGAAGCGATCATCGGGCTGTTCGCTTTGAATGGAGTCCTGAATATTCTCTGGAGCGCCCTGTTCTTCCGCCTGCGGCAGCCCGACTGGGCGCTTATAGAAGTCGTCGCTCTCTGGCTATCCATCGTCTGGCTCATCATCGGCCCGACGAGACATTCGAGCACCGCCCGCTGGCTGCTATTGCCCTACCTCTGCTGGGTCGCCTTCGCGGGATTCCTCAATCTCGCCATTGTTCGGTTGAACGGACCCTTCTAGAAAGGCCTCAGGTCGTCCAGATCACTGGGTGGGCTTCGAGAACGTCTTCAAGAAGGCGATAACGTCCCTGCGCTCGGTCTCGTTGGGAAGGTTGAAGACCATCTTGGTCGACCCGGTGGCGAGCTGCGGCTTACCCTTGTCCGTCAGGAACTTTTTCAAGAACGCATTGGGATTGGCCAGATACGAAAAGAGCTGATCCTCGGTCCAGACAAGCCCATTTTCGCCTGCGGCCTTGTTCAGCGGCGAATACGCGAAACCCTCGATCGTACCCGCCGGACGTCCTACGACCCCCGTCAACACTGGCCCGACAAGGTTCCTGGCGCCTTCCCCGACTCGGTGACAGGTCATGCATTTCCCAAAGACCTTGGCGCCTTTCTCGGCGTCTCCCTGCTGCGCTTGAGCGAAGTCTGCAGACCCGATAAAGGCGCCGACCGCGAGCGCCAACAATGCCACGGCTTTCATGCTCACAAGCTCCCTAACTCCTACCCGGCGACAGACAGGCGTCGAGCAATGTTGACGCTTAAGTGTCGCCCTGCCACGTCAATATCGGCGAAGGTTGAAATCATGACAAGTCATGTTGACGTGTAAGGGTCAAAATACCCTTGTCTCGCCAAAATTGAGTGCAGAGTCATTTTGACTGGCAATTTTGTGCTTTTCGGCTTATCTGATAGACAGGTGGGCGTTACAGTTTGTCATGTTTGGATTGGAGACGCTGGCCAGACTTGTCACCCAAGAAAGCAGTCCGACAAGCTATGAGCGCTATCTCGATCACCCAACCTGACGTCACCTTGCTCCTCGACATGGACGGAGTGATCCGAGAGGCGACGCTGGCTGGCGCCATTTCAGGCGAACCGATCGAGAGCTGGTTGGGACGGCCCTGGGTCGACACAGTCTCAGATTTTGGCGGCGACAAGATTCGCCGCATGGTCGACGACGCCAAGGCCAGTGGCGTGTCCGCCTTCCGCCAGGTCATGCAGCGGTTTCCGAGCGGCCTTGAACTGCCTGTCGAGTACACAACGCTCATGCTCGGCGGGCGTGCCGGATTGATCGCGATCGGCAAGAACCTCCAAGCGGTCGCCGAACTCCAGTCGCGCTTGATCGCCGCGCAACAGGCTATGGAGCGCGACCACTGGAAGAGACGCGAAGTTGAGACCCGCTATCGCCTGCTTTTCGAGAATTCGAACGAATCGTTTCTGATGATCCGGGCTTCGAACCTTCGGATTGTCGAGGCAAATCCCGCCGCAGTGCAGGCTCTGGGACTCTCCTCCCAGGATCCCGAAGCCCTTAACGGCCGCGAATTCCTCCAGGAGCTCGTGCCCCAAGAGCGCGAGCCGTTCCAGACGATGCTCCAGCGGGTCCGCGAGCAGGGCAAGGCGCCTGGGCTGCTCATCCATGTCGGGCTCGATCGCAAACCGTGGATGGTGCGCGCGTCATTGATCGCGGCGGAGGCCGGGCAGGCTTTTCTTCTGCAGCTGGCGTCTGTGGGATCGGCGCCACCCGACCGCCGCGGCAAGGAAGCGGTGTCGATCGAAGAGTTGATTGAACACGCCCCCGATGGCTTCGTCGTGGTCGATGACGAGGGCCTGATCCGCCGCACCAACAAAGCTTTTCTGGAGCTGGTAGAACTCGGCGCGGTGGGATCTGTGGTCGGCGAGAGCCTGGCTCGGTGGCTGTGGCAACCGGGCGCCGATCTCTCGGTGTTGCTGGGGACGTTCCATCGTCATCGCGTGGTACGCCGTTTTTCGACGACGATACACGGCGAGCTGGGCACGGAAACCGAGGTCGAAGTGTCGGTCGCTGGAACGGCCAATCTCGAATCGCACTACATCGGCATGATCATTCGCGATGTCAGCCGCCGGTTGCAGCCCCCCCCCAACGATTCGCGTTTGCTGTCGGCGCTCGGTTCACTATCGGAGCAACTCGGTCGGGCTCCCCTGCGCAAGCTGGTCGACGACACCGTTGGGGTCGTCGAACGATACCATATCAAGTCGGCCATCGAGACAGCCGACGGCAACCGAACCGCGGCCGCTGAAATCCTTGGTCTAAGTCGGCAGAGCCTTTATGCTAAGCTGAAGAGGTATGGCCTCGAACAACGCAGCCGAGCGGACTCCGACACCGGCGACTGACCGCGGGGGGCGTTTGACGTGACCGCCCACCCATCGCCCACACCTGCCTTCGGGCACGCGGATCTCTCCAACTGCGAACGTGAGCAGATTCAGTTCGCGGCTTCGATCCAGCCGCATGGCGCATTGATCGTCGTTCGCGAGGCGGATAGCGTCATCGTGCAGGCCAGCCAGAACGCCGGGCAATTCCTGGGTATCGGCGACAACTTCATCGGTCGCTCCCTGGGGAGCCTCCCTGGCGATCTGGCGTCGCGGGTCGAGCCTCACCTTCGCGACTCTCTCAGCACAATTCCGCGCGCCGTGCGCTGCCGCGTTGGACAGCCCGCGAGCGAATTCGACGGATTGCTGCATCGACCGGCCGACGGCGGCCTCATCATCGAATTGGAACGCGCAGGCCCACCCGTCGACCTGTCGCGACACCTCGACAGAGCCGTGCAGACGGCTCTCACGGCGCCTTCGCTGCGGGCTTTATGTGACGCGACCGCGAAGATCTTCAAGGACCTCACAGGCTATGACCGGGTGATGGTCTATCGCTTCGACGATCAAGGACATGGAGAAGTCTTCTCCGAACGTCGGCAACCGCAGCTGGAAGCCTATCTCGGCAACCGGTATCCGGCCTCGGACATTCCCCAGATCGCGCGTCGGCTCTACGAGCGCAATCGCGTGCGCGTCCTGGTCGATGTCGGTTACGAGCCGATACCGCTGAGCGACAGGCTGTCGCCGATTACCGGCCGCGACCTCGACATGTCGATGTGTTTTCTGCGCAGCATGTCGCCGATCCATATCCAATACCTGAAAAACATGGGCGTCAAAGCGACGCTCGTGGTTTCGCTGATGGTCGGCGGGAAGCTCTGGGGCCTCATCGCCTGCCATCACTACGCTCCGCGGTTTGTCCACTTCGAGGTCCGCGCGGTCTGCGAACTTCTTGCCGAGGTGATAGCGACGCGGATCGCCGCGCTCGAAAGCTTCGTGCAGGCACAGGCCGAACTCTCGGTCCGGCGCCTCGAGCAAAGGATGATCGAGGCGATCTCGCGCGATGGCGACTGGAAGCTGGCGCTGTTCGACGGCACGAAGTCCCTGCTGCAATACGTGGGTGCCACGGGCGCGGCTCTGCTGTTCGAAGGAGAAGTGCATACCGTCGGCGATGTGCCGGGAACGCAGGAGTTGCGGGAACTTGGAACCTGGCTTGATGGCGAGAGGCGGAAGCGAGGGGCGGTCATCGCGACCGCGTCGCTTGGCATCGACGAGCCGCGGTTCCTGCCAATCAAGGCTTCAGCCAGCGGTGTTCTCTCCACCGCCGTGTCGAGCTCGCGCGGCGAGCATCTGGTCTGGTTCCGGCCCGAACGCGTTCGCACCGTCACGTGGGGCGGCGACCCGCTCAAGCCCGTCATCATCGGCGACAATCCAGCAGAGCTGTCACCGCGACGCTCATTCGCGCAATGGCATCAGCTGGTCGAGAACACCTCGGAACCATGGACGCCGGCGGACCTCGGTGTGGTGCGACTGATCGGAGAAACCGTGTCAGACGTGGTTCTCCAGTTCAGGTCGGTGCGGATGCTCATCGCCCAGAATCAGCTCGAGCATGCGAGCCGTCAGGTTGAACGATCCGAGCTGCCCGTCATCATCTCTGACGCGCGCGGCCGCATTCTGCTCGCGAATGACGCCTTTGAGAGGCTGCTGCCGGTTCCTCGTCCGCGCCTGCAATGGATCGACGATCTTCCCGCCATGTTCGCCGAAAGCGATGGTGTGCGCCGACGGCTTCGCGACCTGCTGACGCAACGCGGACCATGGCGCGCCGAAGTCCGGCTGGAGATGTCAGACGGCGCCACGAAACCGCTGCTCCTGCGAGCCGATCCTGTGTTATCGCCGCCCGACGTCGTTCTGGGTTTCGTTATCTTGCTAACAGAACTCACTGAACGCAAAGCGGCGGAGGCCGCGCGACGGCGTTTCCAGGAAAGCATCATCGAGAGGCATCACGTGACGAGCGTGCGCTTGGACACGACAACGGATCTTGCGTTCCAGAACCTACTGTCATCGATCGTGGACAATGCCCAGCTTGCGGCGCTCGAGATCACCGACGGCATGGATTTGGCTCGTATGCCGGAAATGCTGGAGAGCGTGCATACGTCGGTCACGAGAACGGCCGAGATTCTTGAGCTATTGCTCTGGCATGCCAGCCGGACGTCAAAGAAAGGGCTTTGACGTCGGGTCCGCCGCTTCAGCGCGCGATGCCGGCCAAATGTATCGCCCTGGAAAGCTCGATGTTCAGACGGAACGCCATCGCCGCTTCTTCGACGACGGCTACGACATCGACAACGCTCGTCGCCGCCGCGATCGCCGCATGCAGGCCCGATTTGAAGACCGCGATGTCGGCGATGGCAGGAAACTCATAGAACGACAGTGCATCCGGCCCGAGCCCAAGCGACCGCTCTAGAAGTCGCTTTAGAATCTGCCCCCCGCTGAGATCACCCAGATAGCGCGTATAAGCATGCGCTATCAGCCTCTCCCCGTTGTCGGCGGCGGCCTGCGCCACGCCAGTCGCGTAGTCCCTGCCCGACGGCAGCAGGGCGACAGAATGACTCCAATCGGGACCAGCCAGGGCCAAGAGATCCCGTTCAATGGCCGCGCAACGGTACAACGACGACCACCGAACACGATCGAAGACTGGCGACGCTCCGTGCCGATCCAACCCCCGCTCAAGTTCCTGATAAGCGGGCAGTAGATTTCGAAGAAGCATCGCATATCCGGCTCGACTTCCTCGACCTCGAAGGAGTTCCGAGACGAACCCGGATCGTTCGGCTTCGGCGTGCAGCGCCCGTGTCCGCTCCCGCAGCTTGGCCAGAAGACTCGCCGCCCCGATCGTCGGGCCAGTGCCGACAGAATCCGGCGGCGAATCATCCAAGGGGCGTTGCCTACTGTCCGTCATGTGTCGAGCCAAGATGCCAACTCGTTCGACGGTACCAGACGACACAACTGACGCCAACACATGCCGACAGCCGCCGATAGAACGGACAGATCCAACGTCGCCTCGAGTATGCGTCTTCCCGATCACCACGCGCGATCGGCGACCGTTCCAGGCGCCCGCTACTAACGCCGCGCCAAGCCGTGCTGGATCCCCCACTCGTACCAGTTGTCGACGACCGTGCCTGTCAGGAGAATGCCTATTCCTCCTGTCAGGGGGCAGAGAACCGCAAACCACCAAGCCCAGCGGTGAACGGATTCCATCGTGGCGTTGAAGCCCATGGTCCAACGCCAGAACAGAGCCGCCCGTTCGGCGGCGGTCCCTCGATCGACCACCTGCTCGATCTCGCGCTCGCCACCAAACCGGCTGACAGCCAGAATCGTCGCGCCGTGCATCGCGAACAGAAGCGCGGCGCCGTAAAGGAACGCGATCGAAAGCATGTGGAACGGGTTGTAGAACAAGTTGCCGTACTTGATCGAAAACGCACCCGTCCAGTCGAGGTGCGAGAATATGCCGAACGGCACAGCCTCACTCCAACTGCCCATCAACAGGGGGCGGATGAAGCCTAGAACGAGATAGAGCCAAATGGCCGATGCAAAAGCCCAGGCGACGTGCGTGCCCATGCCCAAGGCGCGGGCACGCCGATACATGCGCACCCACCACAGAAGGATCGAAAGCGTCAGGAACATGCCGGCCATCAACCACCATCCGCCCTCTTTCAGGGGCGGAATACTGATGCCGTGCTCCGGCGCCGGCGGATCGAGCGTCAACCAGAAGAACTGCCGCAAGAACTGGATAGGATCCCAGTTCACCGACGCAAGCATGTTGAGGCCGATGATCTCGATCGCGATGAAGCCGCAAAACAGCGAGGCTAGGCCCGTCCATCCGAGATAGATCGGACCGATCTGCGCGTCGCCAAGCCGACCGATCCAGTGCACGAAGTATGGCGTTCCCCGACGTTCCGAGTTGCCTTGCGGCAAGGGAACGCCTGGATACGCGGGAGCGCGGATCTGAGCGCGCGTGAAGATGTTCTGATACTCGGCCATCGGAATCTCCTCGCGTTAAGACCAGATTGGCAGCTTGAGCCACCAGTCCCACCATTCGGGCCAGCCCAGGGTCCAGAATGGTCCGCTGATGATCATGCAGACAGCGCTCCAGAACCCGGCCGAGAGGGCGAGGAACAGGCCGAGCCTATGGATGCCCAGGGTTCCGATCGAATAACCGATCGTGTCGCGGAAGAATGTGTTCTCGTGCTCCGGCGTCTTGACCGTTTCGCCCTTCGGCGGGTTGACGGCGGACAGCACCAGCGAACCATGCAACGCCAAGGCGAGCGTCGTCGTGAAGAAGAAGCTCACGGCGATCATGTGCGCCGGATTGTAGTGAAAGTTGAGATACTGGTAGCCGGTGTTCGACACCCAATCGAGATGGGTGATGATACCGTAAGGGAAGCCGTGCCCCCAGGCGCCCAGCATCACCGGCCGAATAACGACCAAGGAAACATAAGCGAAAATTGCCATACCGAAAGCGAAGGGCACATGCAGCCCGATGCCCAGCTTTCGGCAGATCTCGACCTCGCGAAGTGCCCACGACACAAAAGCCCCGATCGCGGCTATCGTGATCAACTGCCACAGGCCGCCCTCCTGAAGAGGCGCCAGGGACAGCCCATACTTGACATCGGGCGGATCAATGCTGATTTGCCACGGGTTCCAGGTGGGGCCGAGCGCCGCACCCCATGCGATCAGTGCGATGCCCACGAACGAGAAAAAAATCGTCGTGACACCGAAAAATCCGACGTAGAACGGTCCGACCCAGAAGTCGAACAGGTCACCACCGATCAACGTACCGCCGCGGACCCGGTATTTCCGTTCGAAGCTAAGCATCGCCATGGCCGGTTCCCCCGAGCGCGATCACGCGACCACGCTCACCTTGAAGTGACAGGGAAGGCGGACGAGGCAGGGCCTGCGCCCGCGCCTCGCCCGTCGTCGTTGTGTAGTCCTACTTGGTAGGCGTCACCTGGGCCGCCGGAGCACGCGTCGCGCGTGAACCTTCGAGCCAGTTGAAGCGGTCGGTGCTGAGCAAGATGAAGTGAATGACCAGCGCCAACCCGAACAGGAACGTAAACAGTGCGATCAGCGTGCGTCGCGGATCGAACATAAGCCAGAGTCGATACATGCGATCCTCCCTCTATAGGAGGTAGGTGAGCACTGAAGCGACGGTCGTTGTCGCGCCGTCGACCAGTGAGCCGTAGCCTTTTGCGGGCGGCAGCCAGGGGCGCCACATCCAGGCGAGGATGTGAGCAACCACCGCGATCGCCGTGAACCCGATGAAGCTACTCATGAAAATCCCGTGGAACTCCTTCGCTTCGCGCTCGGAGAGTCCCGATAGGGAACCACCTCTCGTTTCGACATTTGCCATCTATGCATTCTCCATGAGATTGGCCCTGAGGCCGTTACCGCACCCGACCCGCGCGGCTGGGGTACTCAAATGGATCTCGATGGCTGTCGTCATGCTGCCCGTCCTTCGGCCAGGCCGGAACCCACGGCGGCGATACACGCCATGGTGACGCGATCCCCTCCGACCTTGCGTGCTTCTCGCTCCGCGGCTTCGCGCATCCGCTTGGCCGCCGAGATGCGAACCAGAACCGGATGGTCTTCGAGCATCTCATCGAGCCGGCGCTTGGCGTCGTCGTCCCAAGGAAGCTCGCGGTGGAGACGCGCCGGAGTCGCCTCTACCTTGTCGAGAGCACTGGCGAGCGGAAGGATGTTGAACAGCGCATCGAACAGCGCGTTGCAAACCTCCTGGACGATGTAAGTGGCGCCGGCGTAGCCCATGAAAGGCGTGCCGGTATGTCGCCGCACGATCGCGCCGGGGAAGGAGGCGGGAATGAACATCGCCCGCCCACCGGACTCGGCGAGATACATCCGCTCGTTGAAGCTGCCAAACAGAATCAGCGGTGGCTTCTCGCGGATCGCTTGCCTTACGGCCTCATTGTCCGGCTTGACGCCCGGCCGCCGGGCGAATGAGAACGCGCACGGCAGCCCCATCTCCTCCTCGAGGAAGTGCCGCACGCCACGAGCATAAGTCTCGTTGGCGACGATCGCGAAACTCGCGGTGCCGAAGAAGTCCTGCGTCACGGAGCGCCAGAGGTCCCACACCGCCTTGATCGTGGTGTGCTTCTCGCGCGTTATGAAAGGTTCGGGGTCGAGCCCGAGGATTTCACCCAGCTTGCGCAGGAACTTGGTGGTCGAATGCAGGCCGATCGGCGCTTGCAGGTAGGGCCGTTCCATCGCCTCGCAAAGCATCCGGCCGAACTCGCGATACATGCAAACGTTCGCGTCCGCATCGCCCAGGCGGACGACGTCGGCCAGATGGCTCCCGAGGGGAAACACCATGTTGACTTCGGCGCCGATGCCCTCGACGAGCCGGCGTATCTCGGCGAGATCGGAGTACGTGTTGAAGTTCCCGTATATCGGGCCGATGATATTGACCTTGGGCTTCTTGTCGGGCGCGCGTGGCTTGAGCTTTGGCGCCCGCTTGGGGCCATACTCCTTCCACAACCAGAACATCGCGCGATTTGCGCTCTGCCACTGATCCTCGTCGATCGTGCGCGGAAGGAATCGCTGGATTCCGGTTCCTTCCGGCGTGACCCCGCCGCCAATCATCTCGGCGATCGAACCCGTGACCACGACACTCGGCAAAGTCGGATCGAGCGTCTTGTGCGCCCGCCGCATCGCCTGCTCCGTGCCGTGCTGGCCAAGCTCGTCCTCGGACAGGCCGGTGACCACGATGGGCAGCTCATGCGGCGGTAAGGCGTCCGTGTAGTGAAGAACGGCGGTGACCGGCAGATTCTCGCAGCCGACTGGCCCGTCGATGATCACCTGCAGGCCCTTCACCGCGGTGAACACGTAGACGGCACCCCAGTATCCGCCAGCCCTGTCATGGTCGAGGATCAGCATCACACCGGCTCCTCGGTCTTCTTCCTGTCGGCCTGAAGCCGCTTCTGGAAGCGGGCCCGGAACTCGGGCCGATCACGTGGCAGATCCTCCCAGATCCCCGCCGTCGCGTCGGTTCCAACTCCGGCGAAGAAGGCGTTCATCTCGTCCATTCGCGACTTGCCGGCGACGGCCGCGTTGACGACCTGCGCCAGAGAGCCCGCGCCCGCCGGACCCATCAACGGCCGGGCCGAGATGAGGTTGGTGAAGTAGAGAGCAGGCGTCGCCAACTCCTTCGCCTTCTGCACGACCGGCGTCGTGCCGATCGCCACGTCGGGCTTGAATTCGAGCATCGCCGCGATGTCCTGCTCCAACGAGGCGCGAAACTGCACGTGCGCACCTTTCGCTTCGAGCCATTGCCGATCGCCGTCCGACAGCGCCGTGCGCGGGCAGGCCGTGCCGACGTAGCGCACATCCGCACCGCTCTCGATCAGCAGTCGCGCGACAAGCAGCTCCGAGCCCTCGTAGCCCGACAGGGTTATGCGAGACCGGATAGGCATCTTGGCAAGAGCGCCACGGATGGCCGGCAATACAGCGTTTTTCGCCGCCTCGATCTTCTGCCGCGACGTACCGCAGGCCTCGCCGACGCCTTCGAGCCAGGTGGCCGTGCCGTCGAGGCCGACAGGCGCCGATGCCACGATCTTGCGACCCGCCGACTCGAACTCGCGGAACGTCGCCGTGTAGTGCGGATGGATCGCCGCGACCGCGGCGCAATCCAGCGCGGCGTAGAGTTCACGCCATTCGCGCGTCGGCACGACCGGCCCGGCTGCGAGGCCCATCGGCTCGAGCATCATGCCGATGCCGATCGGATCCACCGGGAACATCTCGCCGACCAGTGTGATCGTCTGCACGTCGGAACGTCTGGAGGCCGGAGCCTGGACCGGGCCCTGCTCGGCTTCCGCACGGGCGTACTTGAGCATCGCGGCCGCCAGCACGTCCTTGGCTTCGGCATGCGTCGGAACACCGAAGCCCGGAACGTCGATACCGACGATCCGGACCCCATTGATCACCTTTGGCAGCAGTTGCAGCGGCACGCCCGAGGCCGTTGGCACACAGAGGTTGGTGATGACGATCGTGTCGTAAAGCTCGGGATCGGCGAGCTTGAAGACCGCGTCGCGGATGTCTTCGAACAGTTTGCCGGTCACCAGCGTCTCGGAATTGAACGGCACGTACCCGACCGAACGGCGGGCGCCGTAGAAGTGGGACGTGAACGTCAGCCCGTAGACGCAGCACGCTGACCCGGAGAGTACGGTCGCGGTGCGGCGCATACGCAGACCGACGCGCAGCGAGCCGAACGCGGGGCACATGCTTTGCGGCTGATCGTGCGGGCCGGTGGGATAGTCCGCCGCATACCTCGCCAGCGTCTCGCTCTTGCCCGCGGCCGCCGCGGCGTTCTGCATCTCGGCTTTGCCCGCATGGCAGCCTGCACCATCCGTCGGCAGGGCGCGTGCGCTCGCCACACCGTCGTGGACGGTCGCGGGCGATGCGCCGACGCCGGTACCAGGGGATGATGGATGTGCGGCCACGTTGATACTGCCTCCTGCGTCGCTCACACCGTGTCGTAGACGACTTCAAGCGACGGCTTCTCGATGACTATGCCGCCGCACATGTCCTCCGCGGTCGCGGGCTGCAGCACCACGTTGCGGCCGACAGCCTCGCCCTTGAAGAGATCGAGCAGACCGTCCTGGGTCAGCGGCTTGGGCCGCATCGGCGGCGCTTCGGCGACATTCTTCGCCAGCTCCTCAAAAAGCGGCGCCCACTGCGTTCCGGGGCGCCCGATGATCTCGTAGTTGGCGCTCTTGCGGCGGATATCGTCATGCGCCGGAACCGACGCGAGGACGGGGATCCCGGCCAGCTCTGCGAAGGCATGAGCTTCACCGCTGCCGTCGTCCTTGTTGACCACCATGCCGGCGACGCCGACGTTGCCGCCGAGCTTGCGGAAATACTCGACGGCCGAGCAAACGTTGTTGGCGACATAAAGCGATTGGAGATCGTTCGAGCCGACGACGATCACCTTCTGGCACATGTCGCGCGCGATCGGCAGACCGAAGCCGCCACACACGACGTCGCCCAGGAAGTCGAGCAGGACATAGTCAAAGCCCCACTCATGAAAACCGAGCTTCTCGAGCAGCTCGAAGCCATGGATGATCCCGCGACCGCCGCAACCGCGGCCGACCTCGGGGCCCCCGAGCTCCATGGCGAAAACACCGTCGCGCTTGAAGCAGACATCACCGATCTTGACGTCCTCGCCTGCGGCTTTCTTCTTGGAGGAGGTCTCGATGATTGTCGGGCAGGCACGGCCGCCGAACAGCAGGGAGGTCGTGTCGCTCTTGGGATCGCAGCCGATCAGCAGAACCCGCTTGCCCTGCTGCGCCATCATGTATGACAGGTTGGCCAGCGTGAAGCTCTTGCCGATGCCGCCCTTACCGTAGATCGCGATGACCTGGGTTTCGCGCGTCGGCGTCGCTGTCGAAACCGGGTCGGGCTCTATCGACGCCTCGGCTCTCAGATGATCCCGGAGATTGATGGTCGGCTGGGCGTTCATACGCAGTCCCTCCAATCGAGGATCATCTTGAGGCACGCCGGGTCGCCGAACGCGGTTCGATAAGCGGCGTCCGCCTTCATCGCGGAGCTGCGATGCGTGATCAGCCCATCGAGCGACAGCGCGCCGGTTTCGATCAGGGTCTTGACGGCGTGCAGATCGGGCGGCTGCCATTCCGCGGCGACGCGGATACGGGCCTCGCGCATGAAAGCGCCCGGAAAGTCGAACCCCAGGCGCTCGCTGTAGAAGCCGGCGAGGACGACCTCGCCGCCTGGCGCGAGCCGGGCGAACAAACCGTCGAGCACGGACGCGTCGCCGCTGACGTCACAGATGACGCGATAGTCGCGCCGCGGATCGGTGTCCGGATCGACCACGCTGTAGCCGACCGCACCATGGCGTCGTTCCGGGTTTCGCTCCCAGACCACCGGCGGCGGCGCACCCGCCACCAAAGCGAGCCGCGCCATCAGACGTCCCAGCACCCCGTGCCCGACGATCAAGTCCGGTTGAGCGCTGCCCGCCTTGGCGGTCACGTGATAAGCGGTGGCGGCAAGCGCGATGAGCACGCCCTGCTCGCCAAGGCTCTCATCGATCGTCACCGCTTTCTCGCATGGCACGACCACGCGCGCCGCAGCGCCGCCAAACAGGCCGCGGACCTCGCCGAAGCAGCGTGCGCCGGGAACAAAGACGCGTTCACCGATGCGGGAGTCCAGTCGGCGACTACCGGCCGACGTGATGCGTCCGACCGACTCGTAGCCGGGGACCAAGGGGTAGCCCATGCCCGGAAACGACGGCATGCGGCCGGTCCACAAAAGCCTCTCGGTACCGGTGCTGATGGCGCTCCATTCGATGTCAACCACCACCTCGCCGTCACCGGGCGGGGGCAACGGCAGATGACTGAGCACGAGGTGCTCGGGCCTTTCGACGACTACAGCGAGCGTCTTCATGGGGCAGCTGGTTTTGGACTATCGAAGTGTCATCGTAACTTGACTATCCAAAGTGTCAACTAAATCTAACACCTGTCCACCGCCGTCGACCGCCTGGCCACAATGAGGCGTGTCAGCATCGGCTGACGGGTACGCATAGACTCGATGTCGCGAAATCCCGCCGCCGCGAGGAGGTTCGAAATCTCGGTCGGCTGACGCGGACGGCCGCTGCCCATGGCCATCAGGTAGAACGCAAAATAGGCGTCGCCAACTGGGTCGGATCCTCTGCTGGCGGACATCGGTTCGGCGACCAGGAGCGTTCCACCAGGCGGCAGCGCGGCGTGGATGGCGCGCAAAATGAGGAGCGCCGACGGGTCGTCATGGTCGTGCAGGACCCGGATCAATGACACGATGTCAGCGCCGGACGGCAACCGATCACGACGGAAATCACCCCCAACTGCGACAGCCCTATCCACAAGCCCCAAGGCTGCGAACCGAGCCTCGGCCCGGGCAGCAACGGCGGGTAGGTCGAAAAGCAGCAACTGGAGCCGCGGTGCGCGCGCCGCGACGGTCGCGAGAAAAGTGCCTTCGCCGCCACCGACATCCAGCAGACAACGGTGCCGCGCGATCGGATATGCGTCGATCACGTCGTCGGCGAGCATGGCTTGCGAGACGGACATCAGGGAACTGTAGGCGGCGACGTCCGCGGCCGACGCCGCGCCCGGGGTTTCAGCCTCGGCGTAAGGCCAGAAACGGCCGATGGACGTCGCGCGTCGCTCTCCCCGTAGCAGCGCGACCGGATCCTGGAGGTCGCCGTACAGGAGCGCGTGATGCTCGACCATCGCGGCGATGCCGGGATTGCCCACGATCGCCGCACCAAGGGCACCGAGACCGAAACGCGACCCTGTTCGTCGCTCGACAAGTCGCAGCGACACGGCCGCCGCCAACAGACGGTGCGTCGCGGCGACGCTCATCGACAGACGGACCGACAGCGCATCGACCGTCATGGGCTGCTCTCGCAGCACGTCGAACAGCCGGACCTGGACGCATGCGAAGAGGACCTGTGAATAGACGAAGCCCGCGCAGACATCGAAAAGCGCGCGCGCCCGTCGCCGGGCGATCGGCCTAGTCAAAGGGAAACCCGCCGCCCAGCGCTGGAACCGGCGGCTGGACAGAACGCCGTCGCGAAGCGCGAGCAACCGGTCAAGCCAGGAGGGCGACCGGGCGTTCGCTTCTGGAATCAGCGACCGCCCGAGCGGGTCAGCGACAGAGGTGGGCTCAAGCGGCACGCTGCGCCATCTTGCCAGGTACCAATCTCTTCGCTTCGCGCATGATCAAGGTGCGAAGCTCGACTTCTCCTTGGCACGACGGAATGGAAACGATCGCATCACCCACCAATTGCCCGAGCCGGTGGACCGCACCTTCGACACCCAGCTCGCGCACCGCGCTGGGCCGGCTGAGAGCGGCATCTCGCCCGGACGGCTTGCCCAGCTCGGCGGATGTGGCGGTAGCATCGCGAATGTCATCGGCGACCTGGAAGGCTTCGCCGATCTTCTCGCCGAGCCTGCGCCACGGTGCCGGTTCGACATCGGCGGCGGCGGCCCCAGCCATCGTTGCGGCGGCGAACAGGGCGCCAGTCTTCAAGCGGTGATAGTTGGCGAGATCGACAAAGGGCTCGCACTCCCACGCCTGCCCCGCGACGATTCCACGGGGTGTTCCCACGCCTTCACTTACGCTTAGTAGAACCTTGCCAAGGCGCTGCGGAGCCGGCGCGATCCGCGCCAACGTCTGAAAAGCGAGCACGATCAGCGCGTCGCCCGCCAGGACGGCCAAGCCTTCGCCAAACGCCCGATGCACGGACGGAAGTCCGCGCCTTATGTCGGCGTCGTCGAAGCAGGGCAGGTCGTCGTGTACCAACGACGCGCAATGGAGCAACTCGATCGCCGCCGCCGCCGCTGTCGAGGTCTTGGGATCGCCATCGCCGCAGGCCGTGGCCACGGCCAGGCAAAGCCGCGGACGGATGCGCGCTCCTTTGGGGAAAACGGCATGACGCATCGCCGACACCAACCGAGGCGGACAGCCGGGCTTATCGGCATGCTCGAGTGCGTCGACCAAGGCCTGCTCGATCTGGGTGGTGACGTCCAACGAACCCTCCAAAGCCGCAGACTGTAATGCTTGATTGTCACCGTCAACTGTAACGTACTATAGACACTTCGCAAGGCAACTCAATCGCGTTTGTGGGGATTGCGAGCCGTGGGAACGAACCGCGTGGTGGTGGTCGGCGCCGGTATCGGCGGACTTGTCGCGGCGCTGCTGCTCGCGAGCAAGGGTGTAGCCGTGACCGTCGTGGAGCGGTCGGCAACACCAGGCGGCAAGATGCGACAGAGCCGCATCGGAGCGGCGAGCATCGACGCCGGGCCGACGGTGTTGACCATGCGCGCTGTGTTCGAAGAGATCTTCGCCAGCGCGGGCGCGCATCTCGCCGATCACGTGAAGCTGACGCCGCTGGACATTCTCGCCCGCCACGCCTGGGGCCCTCACCACAGACTGGACTTGTTCGCCGATATCGAGCGGTCGGCCGACGCGATCGGCGCCTTTGCCGGCCCCCCTGAAGCGACGCGCTACCGCGCCTTCTGCGAGCGGGCGCGACGGAGCTTCGAGGTTCTCGATGATGCATTCATCCGCGCTTCGAGGCCCAGTGTGTCTGGACTCATGATGAACGCCGGCCTGCGCGGCGTCGGAGCGCTCCGGCGCGCCTCGCCGTTCTCGACGTTGTGGACCGCGTTGGGCGAGCACTTCCACGATGGCCGTTTGCGTCAGCTTTTTGGTCGATACGCGACGTATGGCGGCGCTTCACCTTTCTCGGCGCCAGCGACGCTGATGGTCATCGCCCATGTCGAGCGGCAGGGCGTCTGGCTCGTCGAGGGTGGCATGTACCGGATCGCCGAGGCCATCGAGCGGATCGCGCGTTCGCTGGGTGTAGCGTTCCATTATGGCGTGGAGGCGCGGGAGGTACTTGTCTCCGGCCATCGCGCCGCGGGCGTGCGGCTGGCGGACGGCGAGCGGATCACTGCCGACGCGGTGATCATCAATGCCGACGTCGCGGCAGTCGCGAAGGGGTTGCTTGGCCCGGCGATCGCCGCGACCGTTCCTCCTCAGGCGGCCCATGCGCGGTCCCTCTCGGCCGTGACCTGGGCGATGGTCGCCAGGACTGAAGGGTTCCCGCTCCTCCACCATTCGGTGTTCTTCTCGAAGAACTACCAAGCCGAGTTCAACGACATCTTCCGCCGCGGCCGACTGCCGGAAGAACCGACGGTCTATGTCTGCGCGCAGGACCGGACCGATCGCGAAGAGACACAGCCGGCCGCCGATGAGCGTCTGCTGTGCCTCGTCAACGCGCCGCCAAGTGGCGACCAGAATCTCCCCACACCCTCGGAGGTCGACGCATGCGAAGAGCGGACATTCCGCTTGCTCCGGCAAGCGGGCTTGCAGGTCCATCGTCGGAGCGAGGCGACGGAGCGCACAACGCCAGCGGCGTTCGAGCGGCTGTTTCCCGCGACCGGTGGCGCGCTCTACGGACAGGCCCAGCACGGATGGATGGCGTCGTTTCGCCGCCCGGGAGCGCGCACGAAGATGCCCGGGGTCTATCTAGCGGGTGGCAGCGCGCATCCTGGTCCGGGCTTGCCGATGGTGGCGCTGTCGGGCCGGCAAGCGGCGGCTTCGCTGCTCACGGACCTCGCTTCGACCGCGAGGTCGCGCCTGGTGGCTATGCCTGGTGGTACATCGACGCGCTGAGCGAGGATGGGCGCACCGGCTTGGTGATCATCGCGTTCGTCGGCAGCGTTTTCTCGCCCTACTACGCCAGCTCGCGTCGCCGTGGCGACGGCGACCCGCTTGATCACTGCGCGTTGAACATCGCGTTGTATCGTCCGGGCGGGAAGCGCTGGGCGATGACGGAACGACGACGACGCTCCGTCGAGCGCACGGCGGACACCCTGGCGATCGGACCAAGTTCGCTATCGTGGAACGGCCAGGCGTTATCGATCTCGATCGCGGAAACGACGGTTCCTTTTCCTTCCCGTCTGCGCGGCCGGATCAACGTGTTTCCGATGGCGGTCGCCGATCGAACCTTCACGCTGGACGTCGATGGCAGGCACCGCTGGCAGCCGATCGCGCTCCGCGCCCGTATCGAGGTCGAGTTGCAAAGCCCGGCGCTTCATTGGTCGGGAACAGGCTATGTCGACAGCAATCACGGCGACGCGCCACTCGAATCGGGCTTCTCCAGCTGGGCGTGGTCGCGCGCTCCGCTTCGTGACGGCACGGCCGTCTTGTATGACCTGAAGCGGCGTGGCGCCGATCCGCTCTCGCTGGCTCTGCGTTTCGATCGACATTGCCGGGTAGACGAGTTCATGCCGCCGCCCGAAGTCCATTTGCCAACGACGGCGTGGCGCGTGGGCCGCACGACCAGGGTCGACGAGGTAGGGCATGCGACTGTGATCCGGACGCTCGAAGACGCCCCGTTCTACGCCAGGTCGGCCATTGCAACCCGACTCCTCGGTGAGCCCGCGATCGGGGTGCATGAATCGCTGTCGCTTGACCGCTTCAGTACACGCTGGGTGCAAGCGATGCTGCCGTTTCGCATGCCGCGCGCGTGGGGCTGACGACTAACCGGCGAATCACCGGCCTTCCGGCGGCTCATCGCTCGCCGCCAAGCGCTTGTCCTCCTCGGCACGACGCTTGTCCAGGCGCCGCGTGTAGAGCTCTACCGCGCCCCATGCCACGGCGAACATCAAGACAACGAACATCTCGATCAGGCCGAGCCATTCGGATTCCACGATAGAGTCTCCCGCCAACATGACGACGACGGCGATCGAAGATACGTCGTTCGCGACTCCGGCTGGGGCCGGTCGAATAGATCGATCGTCCGGTGGCCGTCCCGTGTGGATCCAGCCGATCCGATCCGTATGCCGGTAAGCGAACAGGCGTGCCGCGCCGTTCGCGCACCACTCACCCGTTGATCGGGATACCGGCCGTGATGGCGGCACGTGCGATGATATCCGAGAACAATTCTGGCCGTTCCTCGTGGCCAAGGTGACCAAGATTGCGCAGGTATGTCACCTCCGAGCCGGGGACAGCGTCACGCACCCGAAAAGCGTCCTCGGCGGGAACGGCGCGGTCGTCTCCGCATGCGACAAGAAGGAGGCGCGGCTTGAAGAGTGGCAGATCCCGTTCCAGCGCGTGCAGATCCCAGTTCGCCATCATGCCGAGCGCACCTGCCAGATGCGTCGGGCTGGCGAGCAACCTGCTATAGAACTCGACGCCCCGCGCATCGGGGATTGATCCTGTACTGCGAAGCAGGCGTTCGACCGGCGAAAGGCGACGCGCTCCAAAAGCGAACATGCGAGGCACCAGCGGATTGAGCGCCAGCAGCTTCGCCAAGGGCGAGTAGAACTGACCGGCGATGCCGCGAAACGGCAGAAGCGCGCCGTTCAAGCTGACCATGGCCTGTGGCGCGATGCAGCCGTCTATGTTCATCCGGGCGAGCACCGCGGCACCGGCCGAGTGCCCGACCACCAATGCCGGTTCCGCACCGAGTGTTTTCAGAAGACTTGTGACCGCCGCGGCCATCCCGGCCATGGACATCCGACTGGCCCCGGACGATCCGGTAAAGCCGTGTCCGGGTAATTCAGGCGCGATCACGGCGAACCGCCTCGCCAGCAAGGGCGCCAGGTCGCGCCAAGTGTGCGTGGCGGCGCCCGTGCCGTGCAGGAGGAGAAGCGTTGGTCCCGCGCCCATCTGCTGGACATGCCAGCGCAGCCCAGAGGAGTCGACAAAACGACTGAACTCCCGGTTGGGCCAGTCCGCGCCTTCCCTTTCCCAGGAAAGCGTCTCGCTCACGGTGACACGTTCCCAGCCATGAAGGATTCGTACGCCTCGATGAACGCGCTCCTCACTTCGAAATGCGGCATCGCGCCGGTCTGGAACACGCGCAGCGACCAGTTGGGTTTGCCTCCCACCGCCGTGGCGTTGGCGTAATCGACGAAGTCGCCGCGCGTCCCATGGACAAGCCATACAGGCAGCGTCAACGCATCGTAGATTGGCGCGATATCGCCGCTGAAAAGAAAGCCGCTCACGAAGAGATACGGTGCATGCCGCGCACCCGGTTGCCGGGCGGTCACGAAGTCGTAGTCGGCAAGTCCTTCATCGATGTCCGCCGAACCCCATGTCCGCCGAAGAAAATAGCGGATGCTCGCGCGCGTCGTTAGTGCCCGATAGATCAGTCGGCTCCACAGCGAGAATCGCAGAAACCGCAGCACAGACGGCCGCCCCCGCGTGCTGCCCGGTGGGCCGTCGCGCGGCGTTCTGCTGCTGAAACCCGTAGGGCTTACCAGCGCGAGGCTTTGAAAGACCTCGGGTGCCTCGGCGGCAGCCCGCGCCAAGAACTCCGACGACAGCGACACGGCCAGCGCATCGATGGGCACACCGCCGTGAAGTCGCCCGATCTCCGCCGCCATCGCCTGAATCGCGTCTGTCATGATGCGCGGCGTGTAGAACTCGTCCCGCCGTTCGGAGAAACCGAAGCCCGGCAGCTCCAGCGCGTATACTGGGCGGGTTCGCTGAAAATGCTCGTACAGCGGCTTGACTTCGTACGCCGAGCCGGCCGCATTGATACTGTGGATCAGCAGCAGCGGCCGCGTACCAGTGCCGGGATCGACCACGTAGTAGCTGAGCCGCCGCGACCCCGACTGGAGATCGCGTCGCTCGCCGGGTACGGCCGGTGGCAGGCCGGGTTTAGGGTCAACCGGCATCAGCCAACACCGCCGCCTGAATCGCGCGAGACAGATCCCTGGAGTTGGCGTAGGGCAGCGGCAGGTAGCTTGCGGCCATGTCTTTGGCGAGTTGTTCCGCCTGAACTTGCGGACGCGGCGACGTGTCAACGATCAGCGTCCGCACGCCAAGCAGGCGAAAGGCGCGCGACGCCGCGGTCGCTTCCGCCGCCGCAAGAGCCACACCGGGCTTGCCCTCACGCGTGATGTTCGCCCGGCCATCCGTAAGAAGAACAACAACTGGCGACCGCCCCTTCTTGACAATCGAACCGGTCATCAGTGCGGCCATGTCGATCGCGGCCGCCAGGGGCGTGCCGCCGCCACCGGGGAGACCGGCCAGACATCGCTTGGCCCGGACAAGCGATCGTGTCGGCGGCAGCACGACCTCGGCACTACGACCGCGAAAGGAGATCAGGGCCACCTCGTCGCGCCGCACGTAGCAATCGGCCAGCAGCAGTTCGACCGCCCCCTTCGCTTCCGCCAGCCGGTTGGCCGCCGACGACCCCGATGCGTCGACGACAAAGACCGTCGTCGTCGCGGCATACCGCTTGAAGCGCGTGACCCGAAAGTCCTCTCGACGTATCTCGACCCGGTCCGGCCGACCAACTGACGCGTCTGTCCTTTGAGGCGTACGGTGCCGAAGCGGCTGCCACGGCGCGGCCGCGCGCAGCGTCTCGACAATGTTGATCCGGGATCGTCCACGGGGCTCGCCCGGCCGGGTCCCAGCAGGCCTTCCGCGTTGCTTTGACGCCGCGACCACACCCGCCCGGCCAGGTGCGGATAGCCGGGCGGCGGCGGCGCGCGAAGATCGCAGGCTATCGAGAATCTGCGGGGGCATCGCCGCCTTGGCTGCGTCGAGAATCATGTTACGCAGCGCCTCGTCCGTGGCGGGTGAAGGATCTTCCCTCGGACCGCCCTCGTCCGCCGTCGCGGCTTCGGCCTCGTCCGACTGTCCATCGTCGCTCTCCTTCGGCGGCTCTCCGGCCGGCAGGCTGATCGCACGTGGCGCAAGGACCAAGCGACCGGCGATCGCCGCGTCGACATCCTCGATCCGCCGTCGTCCGTGCAACGCGGCGCTCGCCCGCGCCGCTCTCACGGCCAGGAGGGGTGCGCGAACCGACGCGATACCCAGCGCCATGGCCACCTCGCAAAGCGCCGCGACGATCTCGTCGCCGCACGCGACACTCGCCAGGTCTCGCCGTGCTCGCGCGATGTCGGAAGCATCGCGTTTCGAGCCGGAGGCATCGCTTCTTGCCGCATCGTCGAAGTCGATATGGAACGCCAGGCGATCCCGCAACGCGTCGGCCACCTGCTCGTCGTCGGCGACGCCCTCGTCGAACAGGGTCAATCCAAACCGCGCCGGCGGCCGCGCGGTTATGCCATCGCGCTCGACGACGACACAAGCCAGATCAAGCGCCGCCGTCAGGTGCGCGACAGTGGACGATGCCAACCTTTCCGCCATCGACACGACAACAACTCCACTGTTCGCGTCCGCAAGCACGCCGCGCTCGACGATGGGCCGCTTCGCCTGAAGCGTGGCCGCAAGGTCGAGGCCGCCAAGCAGACGGTCGTCGGTGATGGTCGGCGGAACCCGCCGAACCGGCGCATCAGCCGGCAGCATGGCGTACAGGTCTGCCAGCCACTGGTCCCGGGCCGGCCCCCACCGGGCTCGCAGCACCACGCCGCCAACACCGGCCGGATCGACGGCGAAAAGCGCGGCGGCGAGGGCGGCATCCGACTGCACGGTCATGCGCCAAGAACCTCTTCGATCGCCCGTTCGACCCTGACGCTCGAGCCCGCGTCGTCGAGCGGGTCGCGGCGCAGCCGGTGGCGGAGCGCTGATGGCGCGATCCTGCGCAGGTGGTGGCGTTCGAGAACCGAATCGCCATCGAATGCCGCCACCGCGCGGCCCGCCCTGACAAGTGTCAATTCACCACGCGACCCATCGATTCCCAACTGCATGCAAAGTCGCGCCGCGGTTTCGATAGCCGAATCCGGGCAGTCGACTTCGGGCAAACGACGGCGCGCAGCGACGATTCGCTTGCGCAGCCTCGCGGCATCCTTCTGCCATAGCGCGGCGAAGGCGGCTGGATCACGCTCGAAATCGTCGCGTCGACGCACGACGCTCACCCGTGTCGCCAGATCGTCGGGCGACTTCACCTCTACCGAAAGGCCGAAACGATCCAGAAGCTGCGGCCGAAGCTCGCCTTCCTCGGGATTGCCTGTCCCGACGAGCACGAACCGCGCCGGATGGCGGACACTGAGGCCCTCCCGCTCGACGATGTTCTCGCCCGATGCCGCCACGTCGAGCAGAAGATCGACGAGGTTGTCCTCGAGCAGATTGACTTCATCGATGTACAGAAATCCCCGATGCGCCCGGGCAAGGATGCCCGGTTCAAACGCCTTGATGCCTTGCGTCAAAGCCCGCTCAAGGTCGAGCGCGCCGACCACCCGGTCCTCCGTCGCACCCAACGGCAGGTCCACGACCGGCACCGGCGCCAAGATGCCCTTGAGCTTCCCAAGACCGGCTCTCGACTGGCACTCCGCGCACAGCTTGGCGACGTCATCGGGATCGCAACCGTAGCGGCAGCCTTCGACGACGCGCATCCTCGGCAGCAGGGCGGCCAGGGCGCGAACAGCGGTCGACTTGCCGGTGCCGCGGTCGCCGAAAACCAGCACGCCACCGATCGTCGGGTCGATTGCCGCCGTCAGCAGCGCCAGTTTCATCTCGTCCTGACCGACGATGGCGACGAATGGAAAGGCAACGGGCATTTTCAGGCGCCGCCTGTCCATTGGTCCGTTTGTGACAACTGCCGCATCGTGTACCGTTTCTGAATGTTGCGCCGAACCATCGCCGTCGCGTCCATCATAGCAATCGCGTTGGCCGTCTGGCAGATCGCTTTGGCCGAAACCGGCCTGACGGTCGTCCGGCAATACATTGGCACAATTCCACTGACGGTGTTCAGGCCAGCCGCCGCCAAGCCGGTACCGGTCATTGTCATCTGCCACGGCTTCGCCGGCTCGCAGCAGATGATGCGGCCGTTCGCTGTCACCCTCGCCCGCAACGGCTATCTCGCGGTGACATTCGACTTTCCCGGCCACGCTCGCAATACCGCGCCGCTGCCAGGCGGGATGAACGATCATGAAGCAAGCGGGCGGGCGCTGCTGGCGAGCTTGCACGAGGTGGTTTCCTTCGCCCGCGGCCTGCCTGGCAGCGACGGCCGCGTGGCCCTGCTCGGCCATTCGATGGCCTCCGATACCGTGGTTCGGTATGCGCGAGACAACACGGCCATCACGGCGACGATCGCGGTCTCACTGTTTTCCCGCGACGTGACCGCGACCAGCCCGCGCAATCTGCTGGTCATCGACGGTGCCCTCGAGCCCTCCTTCCTGCGCGACGAGGGCTTTCGCGTGGTGAGCATGGCCGCCGGCAAACCAGCCGAAGAGCGCGTCACGTACGGCAGTTTCGCCGACGGAACCGCGCGCCGTATGGTCCTCGCCGCCGGCGCGGAGCACATCGGCGTTCTCTATGCCCGCGACAGCATGGTCGAAGCCGTGGCCTGGCTGAACGGAGCAACTGGCCTGAAGGAGACGGGATTCTCCGACCGGCGCGGCCCCTGGCTCGGCCTGCTCTATCTCGGCATCGTCGCGCTGGCGTGGCCGCTATCCCATCTGCTGCCGCGGATCGTATCCGGACCACCGCCGATCGCACTCCGCTGGCCGCGACTGCTCCTGATCGCGGCGATCCCGGCGGTCCTGACGCCGCTGATCCTCTGGCAATTGCCGACGAGATTTCTGCCCATCCTGCTGGGCGACTATCTGGTGCTGCATTTCGGGCTTTATGGCCTTCTGACCTTCGCAGCCCTTCGTGTCAGCGGCTCGACGCGACCGCTCGCCGCGACCGCGACGGTCGACTACAGGCGGTTCGCCGTCGCGGTTCTGGCGACGTGCGTCTATTGCGTCGCGGCGATCGCCGTGCCGACAGATTGGTTCGTGACCAGTTACCGGCCGACGCCGGACCGCCTTGCCCTCGTCCTCGCCATGCTTTGCGGGACATTGCCGTACTTCGCCGCCGACGAGTATCTGACCCGCGCCGGAACACCCCGACGCGGCGCCTATGTGATGACCAAGGTGTTTTTCCTGGCATCGTTGCTGCTGGCGGTCGCCCTTAACCTTCAGAAACTGTTCTTCCTCCTGATTATCGTGCCGGCGATCCTGCTGTGCTTCGTCGTTTATGGCCTGTTCGGCACGTGGATATATCGGCGAACGCGCCACCCGATGATCGGCGCCCTGGCTGTCTCTCTAGCCATCGCCTGGGGCATCGCCGTCACGTTTCCCCTCGTCAGCCGCTGACAGGCACGCCCCTCAGCGGCGCCAGCGGCGGCCCAGATCCACCAGGTGCGCGACGAAGCCCGCGGCCAGCCAGACGGCGGTCCAGACCCACGACGCGCCGGTCATCGCGCTGCGCAGCGCGAGCAACAAGAAGGCGCCCGCGAGCAGCACGCCCACCATGTCGCCCGCGGCCACGCCACGCCCGGTTCGCCGGTGGTATGCGGCCAGGGCGATCCCCTCGATCAGCATCAGGGCGAGGATCAGGTCGACGATCCTGCCATTGGCGAAGAAATCGGCTATTTGCGTCTCTCCATCAGGCGCCAGATCATCGGCGTGAAGATGAGTTGGATCGCCAGATCCATCTTCCCACCGGGGCAGACGATCGTGTTCGGACGCGACATGAAGGAATCGTGCAGCATCGAAAGCAGGTAGGGAAAGTCGATGCCGCGCGGGTTGGCGAAGCGAACCACCAGCAGGCTCTCATCCGGCGTCGGCACGTGGCGCGAAATGAACGGGTTGGACGTGTCGACGACGGGGACGCGCTGGAAGTTGATATGCGTTCGCGAAAACTGCGGAACGATGTAGTGCACGTAGTCATGCATCCGCCGCAGGATCGTGTTCGTCACGCCCTCCGTCGTGTAGCCGCGTTGAACCTTGTCCCGATGCAGCTTCTGGATCCATTCCAGGTTGATGACCGGTACCACGCCGATGCGCAAATCGACATGCCGGGCGACGTCGACCTCGCCATCCACGACGGCGCCATGCAGCCCCTCGTAAAACAGCATGTCCGTGTCGCCCGGCAGGTCTTCCCACGGCGTGAAAGTGCCGGCGGGCCGGCCGTGCCGCGCGGCTTGCGAATCATCGTGCAGATATGTCCGCGTCCTGCCGCCGCCGGTCGCGCCATAGTCGCGGAAAAGGCTTTCGAGCTCCGCGAACAAGTTCGCTTCCGGCCCGAAATGACTGAAATGCTGATTCCCTTCCGTATGCGCTTCAGCCATCCGTCTCTTCATCTCGACGCGATCGTACCGATGAAAACTGTCGCCCTCCACGAACGCCGCCTTGACGTTCTCGCGCCGGAAGATCTGCTCGAAAACACGCATCACCGATGTCGTGCCGGCTCCTGATGACCCGGTCACGGCGATGATGGGGTGACGCGTCGACACGAGATTCTCCGCCCCTAGGAAGTCACGCGGAAGAGGCCGCGCTCGGCGAACAGCGGCGCGTCGTAGCGACCTAAATCATGGTCGCTGTGATAGGCCTCGATGCGTTCCACTTCCTCGACTGAGCCGACGACCAGTGACGTGCGATCGTCGATGGCTTTCGGCTCGATATCGAGGAGCCGCGCCACGCCGGTGCTGGCTTTGCCTCCGGCCCGCTCGATGATGAAGGAGATCGGGTTGGCTTCGTGAAGAAGTCGCGGCAACTGCGCTCCGCCGCCGGCACAGACAAGGATGCCGTCGCCCATAAGGATGCGATGCGCCTCGGCAACGATCGATCCCAGCCAATGAAGCCGGAAGGCCGCGCCGCGCGGACCGTTTGCGCCGGCCAGGCATTCATCGACGTACCGTCGGATCGCAGGGCCCCAGACACGTGTGTGGGAGGCGTCGATGGCGATCTCGCGCGTCGTCGGCGGAATGCGAATGTCTGCGCGCTCCAGAAAAAAAGTGCCCCGCTGCCTGTCCAGCACGAACGCATGTACGCCCGAGCCGAGAGCGAGAACAAGCACGATCGAGGGTCCGTAGATCGCATAGCCCGCGCACAGCTGCCTCGACCCACTCTGCAGAAAATCTCCGCCCGCCGCATCCGGGCGTGCCCCGTCGGCCGACAGGACCGAGAAGATGGTGCCGTGTACCCCGTTGGCCTCGACGCTCGATTCACTGTCGACAGGAAGCAGCGCGACAAGATGGCTTCCCCGGCGGATCCCGCAACGTCTCGACCCGCAATCGCCGTCCAACCCCTCCCGAACAACGAACTCGTCCGGCTGGTCGAGGGACTCGCCGACGGCGTCGGCCGCACGCTGCCCGATCGTCCGGCACAAGCTCGCCAGGTCGAGCAACAGCTCCCTGAGCTCGACCGGAGAGACGCGGTCGGGGAAGCGCTCCTGAGCGAGAAACTGGTCGAGTGTCTTGCGATCGGCCGCCACGACGTGCTCCCGGGGCGCCCTTGGCCGCTCCCGTCCGGACGCCGGATCTATTCCGGCGGCGCCTACAGAACATCACGATGTGGAGGCGTGCAAGGCTCCCGCTTCAGGGCGTGCTCCTGCCGCAACGCCGACAGTTCGTTGAGACCGAGCCAGGGCGCGCCGCCGATCCGCGCCGCGGCCTGCGCGTCGAGCTTGTGAGCCGGATCCCCGAGATGGGGAAGCACCAGGTCGGCGCGGGACAAATCCTGGCCTGCCGTCCATGGACTTGGCGTCGCAACGACAAGCACACCCGCGGCCCGCGCCGCATCCACACCGTTGGCCGAATCCTCGAATGCGACGCAGGCTTCGGCGGGAACACGCAGCATGCGCATCAGCATTTCGTAAACGTCCGGATGCGGCTTCTTTCTGGCTCCCATATCGGCGTTGGCGATCGCACCGACCTGCAGCTTCGTTGCCGGTCCGAATGTCGCCGAGAGCATCGCCGAGACATTGACCCACGCGGAGGTCGACGCGAATCCGATCTTCAGGTTTGCGGCCGTCGCCTCCTCGACCAGCCGCACGATACCGGGCCGCGGCTGCAAAGAACACTCCTCGAGACGAACGCCGAACTCACGGGTCTTCGTCTGGTGGATGAGGGGTATCAGCCGACGAAGCCGCTCCTTCTCGCCGGGCGCCTCGTCGAGCCTCTCGATGTGGAACGCGATCCGGTCCTGACCGCCGGAAACGGCGAGCAGTTCGGCATAGTAGGCCGAATCCCAGGTCCATTTGAGGCCGGCCCGCAGAAAGGCCTGGTTGAACGACTGCCGATGCAGTTCCTCCGTGTCGGCGATCGTACCATCGACATCGAACAGCAGCGCTTGCAGCTTGGTCATTCTGGTCTTCCCTTCGCTCGGTGTGCGGTCACGCGGCCGGGCCGCTTTCGAGAAAGACGCGGCTGGCGCGGAAATCTTCGGGCCCGATCGTGGAGAGCGCGGCTGGCGACAGCGGCGCTTCGCGACGCTCGAACAGGCGGTTGGCGTGGCGCAGCCTTGCCCTGTCGAGCGCGTTGCGGATCGATCGCGCGTTGGAGAAGTTCGGCTGTCGCCGGCGCTGCGCGATGTACTCCCTGAGCACCGGGACCGCCTGGGCGCTCAGCGAGTATTGCATCCGCGCCAGCATGAGAGACGCGATCTCAAAAAGCTCATCGTCGCAATAGTCGGGAAAGTCGACGTGATGGGTAACCCGCGACGCCATGCCGGGATTCGAGGCGAAGAAGGCCGACATGCGATCCTTGTAGCCCGCGAAAATCACCACGAGATCGGCGTGTTGCGTCTCCATCACCTGCAAGAGGATCTCGACCACCTCCTGGCCGTAGTCGCGCTCGTTCTCCGGACGATGAAGATGATAGGCCTCGTCGATGAACAGCACACCGCCCATCGCCCGCTTGACGACATCCTTGGTCTTCGGCGCCGTATGGCCGATGAACTGGCCGACCAGGTCGTCGCGTGTCACGGCCACGAGCTGTCCTTTCCGCACGTACCCCAGGCCGTGCAGGATCGCCGCCATGCGCGCGGCGACGGTCGTCTTGCCCGTGCCCGGATTGCCCGTGAAGCTCATGTGCAATGGCGGCGAGTCAGCCTCCAGGCCGATCGTGCGCCGAAGCTTCTCGACAAGCAGCAACGCGGCGATCTCGCGAACCCTGCGCTTCACTGGCGCGAGCCCGACGAGATCGCGCTCGAGCGATTCGAGCACAGCGGGCACGTTCGACTCCCTATAGAGCCGATCGAGATCCAGGGTCGGTTCGTCGTCCGCCGTCATGCTGGGATGTCCTGGGTGTGACCAGCGATCACCGGCCGCCGCCCGGCGTTCTCTCGGCGCGCTCGACATGCGTCGCATAGCGAATTGAACGACCCGCTGACTCGCCGCGCTCCAGCCTGAAGCTGGGTTCGACGCTCGGCCGGTTGACGATGAAGGATAGACGGACCGTCTCCCAGCCGCGCCGGGCATCGAAAGCGTTGACCTTCACATACTTCTCGGGATGCGCCGCGCGGCAGGCGTTGACGTCGAGCATCGCCGCCGACGCATCGCTGAGGTCGAACATCGGCATCGACCACATCTCCCAGTAGGTATTGCGCGGATGGGGGTCATCTGTGAACTCGATCGATATCGCCCAGCCTTGCCGCAGGCAGTATTCGAGCTGGGCCGAGATCTGCTGGTCGCTGAGATCGGGAAGAAACGAGAAAGTACCCTGGCCAAGGCGCATGGCGGCCACCTCACGCTACCGTCGCGACGGGGACATAGTCGGGCGTGTCGGTCGACGTGTAATCGAAGGTGACGTCGCCCCAGGTATCCAGCGCCGCCCTGAGGGGCCGGCAGTGGCGGGCGGCGGCGGATAGGATATCCGGCCCCTCGGTCCACAGATCGCGTCCCTCATTGCGGGCGAGGATCATCGCTTCGAGGGCCACGCGGTTGGCCGTCGCGCCGGCCTGGATACCCATGGGGTGCCCGATCGTGCCGCCGCCGAACTGCAACACCACGTCCTCGCCGAGATAGCCGAGGAGCTGGTGCATCTGGCCGGCATGAATGCCGCCGGACGCGACCGGCATGACCTTGCGCAGACCTGCCCAGTCCTGTTCGAAGAACAAGCCGCGCTGGAGGTCGACCGGATTGTGGTCCTCGCGCAGGACGTTGTAGTAGCCTTGGACCGAGTTGGGATCGCCCTCCAGCTTGCCGACCACAGTGCCCGCGTGGATGTGGTCGACACCGGCCAGCCGCATCCATTTCGAGATGACGCGGAACGATACACCGTGGTTGCGCTGCCGCGTGTAGGTCGAATGACCGGCGCGGTGCAGATGCAGGATCATGTCGTTGCGGCGCGCCCACTTCGCCATGGACTGGATGGCCGTGTAGCCGATCACGAGATCGATCATCACGATCACGCTGCCGAGTTCCCGGGCGAAGTCGGCGCGCTCGTACATGTCCTCCATGGTGGCCGCCGTGACGTTGAGATAGGTCCCCTTGATCTCGCCGGTGGCGGCCTGGGCCCGGTTCACCGCCTCCATGCAGTAGAGAAAGCGGTCGCGCCAGTGCATGAAGGGCTGGCTATTGATGTTCTCGTCGTCCTTGGTGAAGTCCAGCCCGCCCTTCAACGCCTCGTAGACCACGCGGCCGTAGTTCTTGCCAGAGAGCCCGAGTTTTGGCTTCACCGTGGCGCCGAGCAGCGGGCGGCCGAACTTGTCGAGGCGTTCGCGCTCGACCACGATGCCGGTTGGCGGGCCGCTGAAGGTCTTCGCGTAGGCGACAGGGATGCGCATGTCCTCGAGCCGCAGCGCCTTCAGCGGCTTGAAGCCGAAGACGTTGCCGATGATCGACGCCGTGAGGTTGGCGATCGAGCCCTCCTCGAATAGATCGAGGTCGTAGGCGATATAGGCGAAGTACTGACCCGGCGAACCCGGCACCGGCTCGACCCGATAGGCCTTGGCGCGATAGCGCTCGCACGCCGTAAGGCGATCGGTCCACACCACCGTCCACGTAGCGGTCGACGACTCTCCAGCGACCGCCGCGGCGGCCTCCTCGGGATCGACTCCGTCTTGTGGGGTAATGCGGAACAGGGCTAGCACCTCGGTATCGACAGGTTCGTAGTCGGGCTGCCAGTAGCCCATCTGGGCATACTTGAGCACACCCGCGCGGTACCGTTCGCGGGGCTCGCCGCCGTATGCCGGCGTTGCGGACGTAACCACCTGCCGCCTCCTCCGATCTGAAGCGGCTCTTGACTACGCCTCGCTTTTCATAAGGAATAATTAAACATTGATATTATGAGCATAAGCTAATCGAAATATGACGATCTTCGACCGCGTGACATTGCGTCAATTGAGAATCTTCGACGCGGCGGCGCGGCACCTGCATTTCGCGCGCGCGGCCGCGGAGATTCATGTCACACAGCCGGCCATCTCGATCCAGCTCAAGCAACTCGAACACATCGTCGGTGCGCCGCTGTTCGAGCAAATGGGCAGGCGCAAGCACCTCACGCGCGCCGGCACGGAGCTGGCGCGGCACGCGCGCATCGTCCTGACGCAGCTCCGTCAGGCGGACGAAGCGCTGCGGAGGTTGCATGGCCCAGCAGCGGGGAATCTGGATATCGTGTCGACGACGACAGCGGAATACTTCGTGCCCAGACTCCTCGCGGCTTTCCGCAAGGGCCGGCCCGGTCTTTCGGTGCGCCTGACGGTCAAGAATCGCGACGCCGTCATTCGCGACTTGGCGGACAACACCGTCGATCTGGCCGTGATGGGAAGGCCTCCGCCAGGACTTGATACGACCGCGGTCGCGTTCGCCGGACACCCGCTGTCTATCGTCGCGGCGCCGGATCATCGGCTTGCCGGCCGCCGACGCATGCGGCTGGAGGAACTCGCCGAAGAGTCTTTCCTGGTCCGCGAATACGGCTCGGGCACGCGCGACGCGATGGAACGAGCATTCGCGATGAAGCGCTTCCAGGCCGCGGAGATGATCGAGATCGGCCCCAACGAAGCCATCAAGCAAGCCGTCATGGCCGGCATGGGCTTGGGGTTCCTATCGTTACATACGATCGGCTCGGAACTCGCGGCATCCCGGCTTGTCGTTCTGGCGGTCGCGGGAATGCCCGTAATGCGGCAGTGGTACGCGATCCATCGCAAGACCAAGCAGCTGTCTCCCGCAGCGGCGGCCTTCAAGACGTTCTTGCTCCAGCACGGAGCGCAGCAGCTCAACACGTCGATAACACGACTGTGATCCGTCTGGCCGGCGGCGGCGTAGTCTTCAATGGAGTGGTTCCGGACGGCCTGCGTCAACGCGGCCGTGGAGGAAGCGCATGCTGCACGCTCTGATTACGTATTTGACCGTCCTGGTGGTCTTCACGGCGGTTGACCTTTTGTGGCTCGGTACGGTCGCCCTGAATTTCTACAAGAGGGAGATCGGAACGCTGCTTCTCGAGAAGCCGCGCGTAAAAGTGGCATTCATCTTCTATGCGCTTTATGCCGTCGGCATCGTGGTTCTCGCTGTGCAGCCGGCAATCGATGGCGGCCAGTGGCACATCGCGCTGCTTCTGGGCGCCGTGTTCGGCGCGTGCGCGTATGGCACTTACGATTTGACCAACCTGTCGACGCTTCGGCACTGGCCGCTGCGTCTCTCGCTCGTCGACATGGCATGGGGAACTTTGATGACCGCCATCTCAGCACTCGCCGGCTTCTTTGTGGGGCGCCTGAACCTTGCGGGATCAGTTTAGGGGACAGCGGCGGGCGAAGTCGCTCCCGATGTGGCGCCACCCAGTCATCAGTTGAGGGAATCAAGCTGGTTGGGGAAGAAACCGCGAGGTCCAAAGTCGTCGGACACAGTGTGAAGGCCACGCCGCCGAAGCGAGCGAGCCTGGTCAGCTGGGCGCACACGACGGTGGCGCGCAGCCGGCCCGGGGGGTGGCGCGATCGGCGCGATGGGGCTTTTCCGCCGTCGCCGCGCCCGCTACAGGAGTGATCATGAGCAAGCCCGTCCTGCGCCTCGGCACGCGCGGCAGCCCGCTGGCCCTGGTCCAGGCCAACCAGGTGCGCGACGCGCTGATGGCGG